>Ga0214478_100097_pt1 | contig 43143 bp, 39 predicted proteins | sample M1_20Mar14CPVII9_2_FD_178001 | JGI IMG/M metagenome (GOLD analysis project Ga0214478, IMG submission 178001) | Marine eukaryotic communities from Monterey Bay, California, United States - M1_20Mar14CPVII9sort6BwellD7 | ecosystem: Environmental > Aquatic > Marine > Unclassified | place: USA... | reverse complement strand
TCTACATCATGCACACGTCGACTCTCCAAAAGTACATTCTGAATTCTGTTGCCCTTATGGTGCCAGTTTCGGTGCCGGTGGCAGTGCCGACGGTTGCTGTTTTGCTCTATGTATGATATCATCTTCAGCCTATTGGATTCTGCTGCCCCTTCTTTGTCTCTTGTTGTATACTGGTGTCAGTACTGCTGCTGCTACTACTCTGACTCTAGCAACTCTGACTCTGTTATCTTTGTCTTTACTTGACTTCATAAACTATTGTAGGTACTACAATAACAATTAAAATGGAGAAAAATGATGATAGTAATGTTGTACTGTCAGTAGTTGTTGGTTTGACCTTATTCCTGGATTGGTATATAATTAATTATCAATGGGAACCATTAATGACTCCAGCTAGAAAAGACTGCGTTGCAAAAGAAGCTGCATATCTTACTCGTCTCACAGGAGGAAATCAACATCATCATCTTGAATCATTTCCGTCTGATCTTACATTCCGGGTAATCTCAATGTTCAAACTAACAAGTATATATAAAGAAAAAACTATTACATTGATTGCAGAGACAGAGAGCAGTATTCGGGAGGATGGCATTCCAATCAGGAGAATATTCGTATTAACAACACCAGAGAACAAGCTGATTATTGTTGTTGAGTATAGCCCCCTCCATATCACATCTACGGACATTAACACTTATCTCTCCTCCAAGTTCAAGGAATTAGATGACAATAGCGAAATTGAATTAGATCGTACTGAGAGAGTCGATGATGATAATATGTTATTCGTCCATATTAATAGGGAAGTAATAACCGATACAGATGGTAAGTTATCCCATGATACTTGTCCTTTATTTCCCTTCCAATTGTATATACCGGTAACCAATCGATTTATTTTCGCTATTTGCACTATCACTTTCTGTAGATATTTCTCTAGCTCCACTAGAACAGATGATCGATAGTGATCCTACACAGTCACAGTCTTTGCCTCTAGACCAACAAGCTGATTTTAACAGTGTGGATGATGCTAATGGAGGTGTTAGTATGACGTCCTCGCCAACTCAAGTTCAGAAATATCCTTTTGATGATAACTTGGATATTGGTGGTATTGATGGTATTGGTGATGTATCAAAAGACATTTTTGACCTTGATTTCATGCGCAATATACATATTGATGATGAGAATAAGACTAGTATTCCGGTACTATCTAACTTTTCTGGATTTGACAAGTTCATTGATGATTTTGTTGCGAATAATAACATTACCACATCACCAGGAGACCACAAGCACTTTTTTAGGTGCATTCAAAAGGAATTCGATGGGTTGGAAAAGAGGTATGAAAGTGCTAACGATCACTCCGAATTGAATCGTGATGTATATCATCTCGTAAATCTACTTGTGCTATTTGTCGATGCTGTTATTCGTAAGAATATTGATGTAGTAGAGTTGCTCACGGATGACATCAGCAATAGCAACGCTATTTACAAGAAGGCATTCGATATTTTGGAGTCCGACAAGATCGCAAATCATTTACTTATTCTCAACAACGATCCAGGGTATTTCTATTCTTTGTCAGACATTTTAGGACATAACCTTTTGAACATTATGATTGAATGCGAGGAACAAGTTCAAAAAGTTGACGGCCAAGACAGGAATTCGTTTCGCTTCTCCCACGTCCTTCACTTTATTGTCCTTATAATTGGAAATCAAAAGTGTTTGATTCGCAAACAAAATAGCGTCGGCGTAGGTGCACTAGTTGCTGATGATCGATATAAGGACTATACCAAATTCAAATGTTATGTTTTTAAACTAACATCTCTCCATCTTTTATCAAGGATGGTAGAACTTCAAGAAAGGCTGAATAACAGCCAGGCAGCAGGTAATAAAACCAAGGGGGCGATGTAATAATATCCTTACATTTTATGTGTTTGTATATAATGTAAATCATATAACAAATCCTGTGTTGTTAATAGATTACATCACTCTTTCTTCGCATCTCATACTATCAATATCTCAGCTCGGAACTCTCATAGCTCAACAACCCTTGATCTTAGCGGTACGAAAAAAACACCTAACAAAAAAAATACGGGCTTATGATACGTTTTTTTGCAAAGAGAAACAGTGTTTACATACCATTAGTAGCCATACATACCATACTACAACTTCTGACGCCGCCGCTATGCCGTAGGAGTATTCTGAGCGACCGACTGCGCGTCAACCTCATCCTTATGACCTATAAAGATGTTGGATGGCAGAGATATCTGTATATCCTCTGATTAGTCCTTTGATTATGTAGGTACCATTTTTACCATCAATTTGAGACACCTTAGAGGCAGCCTCGACGATAATGCCCTCAACAATATATAAAGGCCGCCCCGTATTATTAATATATATCGACATGATAACGATGTTGGATGGCAAATGGCTGGCAGAGATATCCACACTAATATGATAAACACACAGGAAATTACATAGAGATTATATGCACTACCCAGATGACTACCACTTGGCATATTGCTCAAGGAGAGTTAGTCCAACCTCCACGCTCCCAAAGAAATCCTTGAGGAGCTCCCCGCATTCCATTAACTCGTTCTTGTTTGTCCCATTATAACAAACCAACAGAAAGACCCTTACTGCATCATCATCCACTAAGTAGTATGTTAGTGGATGGCCCTTTTCTGTTTCAGGTAGAACTCCCTTGAATACGAATTCAACTATCTTGTTGTTCCCAAAGAGTCCGCGATTCTTCTTCTCGGCAGCAAAGGTGGTAAATTCTTGGGCAATCTTCTTGCCTGCCGATGCTGCCGTGGCATTGTTGTCAACGGTGACGATAGCATCCCAGGGATACGAATCCTCCTGGCCTAACAATGGGAAAAGACGTGATAGTAAATAAAGTATATTAGTACATACAGATATCGAGAACGGGCAATCAAATAATGGTAAATAAGCTCTATTGCAATAGAGGTTTGCGACGATAGATCAAGTATTGACTCACCGGGGGTCCCAGGCATCCGAACATTATCCAATATGTCTATGTCTTCGGTTATTAATTTCCGCGTGGCAAAGCCTGTGTAGATGATATATATGAAAGAGATTAAATATATGCAACCAAACCTACAATAAGTACAGAGTACAAATGGGAACTTGCCATTACATCCCCATTTACGGATTAGATCCTCGATCTCCGCATACTGTTCGTGGTAGTTTTTAAATGGCCAAATATAGCTGCATACTTTATCAGGCCTTGTACCAAAATGAATAATGATACCAGGAACTCCCGTTTCGACAGATTGGATTGTGTTAGTGTTGGCGGTATTTTTTGGCTTCTTCTTGAGAGCAGATCCATAACTAAACCTGATCATTTTGCCATATGGATTGGCTGGTGGCGTGGATGGAGTTTTCTTGGGTGACTTCGCCATTGTTTATATCGATACGATTGGGTGGGATGATATTGTTGTTTTTGCTGTGAATGGTTCGTAATTATGAGCTTACAATGAGCTTTTAGTTTGTTTTGATTCAACCAGCACCAGCACCGGCACCGGCACCTGCACCGATTCATTAGGTATCCTTCACCTCAACAAGATCCATTCAGGGCCACCCCTGCTGTTACTTTGCTGGGCAGAAACGCACATAGTCTAAATAACGTATTCTAACTGTTAGCTATGAATTTCTATCAAGGTAGTAGAGCATATCATGAGTACCTATCACGTCCAATACATTGTATCCTCTAAACGAGAGTAGGGCCAGTTTTCACGGCCTACAACCTTGAACTTTAAAAGTCAGAGATTACAAGAGGCTCAGTCTAAGCGAGAGAAGCAAATTGATGATACTTTAATGAATGTTGTTCTTGACATAGCTTCTTAAATTACTGGAGTCCGAAGTTAACTGCAATAAGAGTATCCGTAGTGATTGTGAAACTACATTAGTTGTGCACTTATAAATTCTATTTTACACCTTCAAAGAGCAAATGTTTGACATCTTCAGATTCAAATACTTATCATCGTCTAGAGATTTCAAGTCTATGTTGTTTTCCACGAGTGATATTGTAGAAAGAATAGAACGTGCCACAGGTCGAACCAATGTCTCGCTATAACAAGTACGCTTTGCTAAGGCCTTGCTCCAGGGTGACATTCCGTTCATCTTCCTCGCGATATAAATACAACCACATGCAATTATAGATGGTGCAAATTGTATTAAATGATATCTGGCAAGTGTTGTGTCAACCAGTAACAAGATGTCACGCTCGATATCTACACCAATCAAACTCTCGGTAGCATCCAAGAAGATGTAAACAAATGTATAAACTGATGGAGCACTAATTCTGTAATCAAGACTTGTTAATATCGTTTTCTCCATACTTATTATGTCACTTTCTGTGTTGTTGACAATCTTTATGGGATGTCTATGATAAAATTCTTTCAAGTAACTAACAAGAATTTGTTGTTGTTGTAGGTTCTTGTAATAATTCTCGTGGAGTTTGGATGCTAACAGTAAGCATGTAACTGAACAAAGATCTAAATCAGCTATACTTGGATCTATTATTGGAGAAACTCGATCAAATATGTTGACAGCTTGACTCAATGTCTCTGGTAAGAAATGGAAGTAGTGGTGAATTCTTATCAATCTACAAACTTGCTTATACCTGTGATTTATAAATGAGCTCGATTGTTGTAATTCTTTGTTGTATTTTGGTAAAATGGGCTCTGTTCGCTCCATCAACATCAATTGGCAGACTGTTTCTCTAGATACAGAGCATTTGTCATCATCTGTGTTATCATCTGGCTTGTCATCATATGTCTTTACGACAATAGAGGGACTGTATTCATCATCTGTAACTACTATTCCCATTATTCGTCTTCGTGTATTGTCTAGAGGGTAGGTGTCACACAAGCTGTTATCGTTAATTAATATAAGTTGTTAATGTAATATGCATCAGGTTTTTGTGAAGATGATTCACTGAAGGTGTACAACATTCTTCGGTGCTGGTGCCGGTACGGTGTTCGGTGCTGGTTGCTGATGTCGGATCTACCAATATATTTCATTCTTGCTCAAGATTATTTAGAACAGCATATGAGTTACTTGCCATTTCAGTAAATCGTTAAATTCATTAATTATGACGACAGCATCTGATATTATACAAGTACTAAGCAGAGGACTTACATCATGTGAAATCAGCGGAGACAACAAAAACATTATCGAAGAACCGCTTTTGAAGGGAAACCCAAATCGGCATGTATTGTTCCCTATTAAGGATGAAGATGTAAGTACAATGTGTGTATACAATCATCGAGAGAGCCATCTCAATAATTCATTATTATCTTGATACTAAAGATATGGTTGATGTATAAGAAAGCTGAGGCATCCTTCTGGACAGGAAAGTCGTATCCGCGTTAGTATTGTTTTATCATATAAATTCATGTGTTCAATATGCAATACCGTCAAGTTGACTACTTCGTTTGACCTAGTTACTTTCAGTTTATTTGATTGACTTGCAGCCCATATGTGTACTAACTGAATACTACGCCTTTCTTCCTCATCAAAACCTCTAAATGCAAATCTTTCAGCCGAAGAGATTGATTTGGCTCAAGATGTTGAACAATGGGAGAATCTGACAGAAAACGAAAAGCATTTCATCTCATACGTGTTGGCATTCTTTGCTGCATCAGATGGTATTGTCAATGAAAATCTAGCCAGCAACTTTTACACTGAAGTACAAAATGCAGAGGCAAGACTTTTTTATGGATTCCAAATTGCAATGGAAGGTATCCACAGTGAAACCTACTCGTTGCTGATTGACACCTACATTAAGGATCAAAAAAAGAAGATGCATCTATTGCGTGCAGTTGAGACTATTCCATCCGTGCAAAAGAAGGCTTATTGGGCTCTCAAGTGGTGTAATAGCACTAATCAATTGTTATTTTCGGAGAGGCTGGTAGCCTTCTCGGCTGTGGAAGGTATCTTTTTCTCTGGTGCTTTCTGTGCTATCTTCTGGCTGAAGAAGAGAGGACTGATGCCCGGTCTTTGCTTTTCAAATGAACTTATATCACGCGATGAGGGCATGCATTGTGATTTTGCATGTCTACTATACAAGAAGCTTGTCAATAAGCCACCAGAGAGTAAACTTATTGAAATCATTACAGGTGCAGTTATGATCGAGAAGGAGTTTGTGGTTGATTCACTTCCGGTTGAGTTGATCGGGATGAACTCGAACTTAATGTGTAAGTACATTAAGTTCTGTGCTGACAGACTGTTGGTAGCTCTAGGTTCTCCCAAGTATTACAACGCTGTCAACCCCTTCGAGTGGATGGATATGATTTCTCTCCAAGGAAAGACGAACTTTTTTGAGAAAAGAGTTGGGGAGTATGCCAAGTCTGGAGTTGGAACAGATCCAAAAGGCCAAACCTTTTCTCTTGACGCCGACTTCTAACTTCTCTTTGGATCAACTTTCAAAATTAAGATACTTATTTGCCTAAAGATCACAATAAACATACTCATCTTCTTATTGTTTAGTATCTCTAACTCTATCCTTCTACATTCAACTCTGCAAATATAAACAAACAGCAGCCTCCATATTTACAGTACCTTCTTAACACACGACCATGTATATCAATTCCTCTGCATCTAAGCAACTTCCGTGCCCCCCGACTTGTCCCCATATTCCTCGTTAAACTTGCGCTTCTTGAGACGGCGATAAGAGTTCCTCGTTAAACTTGCGCTTCTTGAGACGGCGATAAGAGCATTTTTTAGCAATTTCATCAAAGTCGTCTGCAGCTGTGTCTTGTTGTAATGGTTTAAACACTCGGGCAAGGGGCATTTGACGCAATGTATCAACCACGTCATAAAAAGCAGCATTAGCTGCAACATCCGCACAATCAGCAGCATCTCCATCAGCAGCATCGTCCACATCCTGCAGATCCCGAGCATCTATACTTGCAGCATCCAATCTCCCCACGTTAACAGCATTAGCAGCAGCATCTCCATCAGCAGCATCGTCCACATCCTGCCGATCCCGAGCATCTATACTTGCAGCATCCAATCTCCCCACGTTATCAGCATTAGCAGCAGCATTCGCACAATCAGCAGCATCTCCATCAGCAGCATCGTCCACATCCTGCCGATCCCGAGCATCTATACTTGCAGCATCCAAACTCATCCTAATCCTAATTTTATTGTTTTTGATGGAGTTGACACGATTCTTGTACGCATCCAGTTCTTCTTTATACAATCGTGTAATTGCATGGCGCCATCGTTTGCAATCGTCTTCATTCATATCTACACCAAGTTCTTTAACAATCTTTATTGCTTTTTCCTTCTCGGGATGTAACGTTGTAGCATTTTTCAATGCATTCCTTACCATTTCCCGTGCATTCCTATTATTCATAGGTTTGAATATGCTTCCTTCTGTTTGCATACCATTTGAATGGATTGGTTCCTCTAATTTCTTATAACCTGCAAGCATCAATTCGATTGATTCCTCTAGTTCCTCACCTTCATTACAACTTGCATCTGTTTCCTCTTTACGTTCAGGTTCAAGGAATATTGCTCCTCCAGCTATCAATCCTTCGTATAAACACTATAAAGAATGTATGTCAGTAACAGGTAGATAATTCCACCATAAATACAATGGAAAATCTACAACACCATGCAATACATAAAAAAAATAACTTGTTGTACTTCACTCACATCCACAAATAATGTTTTCCGGGCTGTTTTCCCTTTGCCCTCAAAAAGGTGTTTATAAAATGGCTTTACATACATTGGTTATAGTATTGCATGTTTGATGTTATTCAAGGTTTATTTTTCAATCAAGAGGAGCAATGGTGAGAATGCATACTCTTGAGTAATATAATTCTACTCGAGCACAAAATACACTTACTGCAAAGAGTTTAATTATAGTATAATAAATTTCTTGTCCATCGTAATTAAGCTTATTCCTTTTAAAACCTTTCCCACTGGTAATATGCGTCAGTAAAACCGATGTTATTTCTGTTGTGTTGTCCATTTCTACTTTTATTATGTTTTCTGTATGTACTGATATTTGTTAGTAGGCATTCAAGGTATAAGGTTGGGATTATGTGAGATAATAATTACTTAATGACGAGACGGAACCACCAAAATTCAGCAAGACCATGACCACCTGGCACCAACAACGACACTGGCACCGGCACCGGCACCGGCACAGTGTTCCAGTCAGCCCAGTTTTTGCTGATGACTTTTTAGTTGGGAACTTGATTGCACATTGAGTGTACATGTATATATTTCTCTCCACCAACAAAAGATAAGATGAACACATCACGTACATTCTACAATATTATAGCATTAGCAAAAGAAGATCAATCTGATATTGCAGCTGTTGCTAAGCGTCAAGAATGGATGAGAAATGGTAATAAGTGGGATGACATCATACAAGGTAGAGAACTCCCCCACAACACAAAGTACATGGTTGTAGATTTGGAAACTCATGATTGGAAGTGTAACGACCCACTTCTTGCTCATGGGCGTATCGTTGAGATTGCCTGGCAGCTTTTCGATGACTTAGGTAAATGTCTAGAATCTAGGCAATACCTAATTAAACCATATGGGTATACTGTGATTGCAGAAAAAGCAACAAGGCTCCATGGTATCACCTCCAGACAGGCATACGAACATGGTGTTGATGTGAAATTGGTATTGGATGAACTCATTCGCATCGTTGCGAATATACCGAATGATGGTTTTGTCATTGCACATAACATGGACCATGAACATACTGTTTTGACAAACAGCTTCAGTACTGACCAGCGGGTTGTATGGGATGGTGTGCCAAAGAGTGACACTATGTTGGTCTCCTTGTTGAAATACCTACCTAGTTCTAATCATCACAACAAGAGGAGTCTCAGTCTCAGTTCTGTACCCATTTTGGTTAAACATAAGCTTAAACAGCTACACAAGTTTGTATATCAGGATCAGGCTGCCGTATATGATTATGATTATGATTATGAACATTTTGCTGATAAGGATGTTCGCATGACCTGGGAAATCTTTCAATATTACCAACAGCATGCTACTGTTAATGAGCTCAAATGGGAAGAATCTGGTGAATTGAAATAAACACTATAACTGTAGCACTATGAGACATAAACATCAAAAGAACATTCAACATTGCTCCTCACTTCTTCTAATGGCTTAGAACCCTCGTCTCTATATCTACATCATACTAGTCGGAATCCTTCTCCTTCTTAACAAGGGGAGGGATATCTAGTCATATGGTGGTTCCCGTGAAAACTGCCTGCCGGCTCGGCCTTGACGTTGCCATTCGATGTCGCAATAGTATTGGTTGGAGTGAGTTTAGCAACCCAATCAATAGTATTACAACTACCTCAAAAGATGAGAATCATGACAAGAGGCGTAAAAGATTTCTCTATCGAATTGGACATATCGAGCAATCTATTCAAAGTCTTGAGGCAGCTAGACAAAAGCTACCTGCCGAACAAGTGTTATTGGCACGCAACATGTCACGAATACAAGACAGAATAGATGAGCTTGATTCTGAGATTGAACGAGTAACATCACATGTTGGTAATGATCTATTGTCTTCTCACTTGTTGCATGGTGCTGAACAGGTAAGAGATTGTGTCTTTGCTGCCGTGACATGTATTTCATATCCTTTAACAACAACTAACATTATGCTCACTCTTATCTCAAACCACAGTCATTTACGAAAGCAGCTTTAAAGTACAAGCTTGAGCATGAGCGTACCATTTGTCGAAAGAAATTGCTCATTGGAGAGCAGGCATTATTGATATGGACAAGGAGAGTAGTGAAATGACTGACGAGATACAAGAGAAGAAGAGTCATCTCGATGAAAGAAAGGCGGCACTACTCAAGTTTGACAAGCAATATGCCCTCGTCTCGAGTATGAAGAGCGTGGTATCCAAGAATCCAATCGACCTCAAGAGATACTATATTGCCCAATGGAGATCAAGAGTATCAAATCGGTTAGATGTTAAGCAGATTATTGAATCACTTGCACGATCCTGTCGGCGACGAATCTACTCTGTAGCATGGCGTCAGCTCTGCTCCCTAGTAACGATTAGACAAGAAGCAGAGATGAAGAGACGAGATGTGCAAGCTGATGGTATTGGTGGCCTGCTGCTGAATGTTGCCAAGTGCAGTGTAGAAGAAAACTTGAGTGATGCATCATACTTGATTGGTGTCGTTGATGATATCAAGGAGGAACATCAAGATGAACAACGAGATGGAGAGACTTCAACAACAACAAGCCACACACACTTGTTGTGCAAAGAGGACAAGGGTCTATTGATCAAAGGAGACTTTCTCTTCAATGCAAAATATTACGAATCATCACTTCAATGTTATCAACAAGTGCTAGCCAAGATTGAATCATCCAACTACTTCACTGAATCATCAACAACGTCAACGTCAACAAAATCAGATATCATTACTCTGTTTGCACAAGTAAATGGCAAGATTGGTCTTGCTTACATCAAGTTATGCTCATTTGATCTTGCAATTGTTTACTTTGGTAGACAGTTAGGATTAGCCGATGAAGAGGATTTGGATGTACCAAGGACGGAAGCTCTCTTGGGACTTGGTATGTCATATGTTGAAAAGTATGACTACGTCTATGCAGAGACGCTGTTGAGACGTGCCCTCAACTTGTGCTTGTCTAGAGGTGATCGAGTAAACAAGCTACTCATCTACAAGCAATTGCAAACATGCTGTGAGTGTCTAAATAGACTACAAGAAGCTAGTGCTCTGGCAGATAAGATTAAGAGCATGGATACATCAAGTTGGGAACGTGACTCTTCATCCGAGGCAGGCACCATAGTATCACGCAAGGCTGTCGATCATACACTACAAGAGCTTGATAAAATGAGATTACGACTTATAAATGTGATTGCCAATCAATCAAAAGTTGTACAATTGGAAGTAGCCTCTGCTCATCGAGTTCATTTACAAAAGACCAAGTCTAACAAGGAACAGCAACTTCGAGATGCACTTGAACAACTCTCCAATTCCAAACAACTCGCATCAGAACTATCGGAACTGATCAATCAGATTGAGTATGAAATAAACGAAGCTAAACACACGAAAAAGAATCGATTCATATCATCACTTCTTCAAGGTAGTAAACAAAATGTCAAGACTACCGAGTTGTTGATTCGATTAGATGAGCAACTCAAAGTAGTAAGAGCAAAACACGAGGAGTGTCTGGCCGAGATACCAAGGATTGAAATGACAATCCACAATACTAAAGATGATATACATGTCTTAGAAGAGGAGCTGGTCATTGAAGAAGGACCATTGATGCAACGTATCATCGAGGGTAGAAAGTACAGATGCATAGCACTCAATGCAACGAAGGGCGATGTTGATTTTGTTGTATCAAGCGAAGATTCGAATTGTTATGTCCACAGCCTCTCCACAGGCAAGCTCCAACATGTCTTTATTGCCGGTGACGAAGAAGAAGGTGGTAGTGCCTCGTCAACAATAACAATCACAGCTCTATACTTTTATGGTAATCACATCTATTCGGGTACGATGAGTTCAGTATTGATTGGCTGGGATATATCATCATCAAAACAAATGTTTGTAGCCAAGGGACATGAAGCGGCCATTACATGCATATACGCTGACGACTCCAAGATAGTATCTGGTAGTGCCGATAAGTTTATACTCGTATGGTCAAAAGATGGAGAGTTGCTACGACGAGTTGGTGGCCATGATCATGGTATTCATGCTCTTCAATGTGGTCCTAGCTTTTGTGTCTCGGCATCATACAGCACTATCTATGTTTGGGATATTGAGAAGAGAGAGACGGACAATAAGATTCAAGAGGTTAGTTATCTTAGCTTGTTATTGTGTTTATCTGTTTCAATAGCACCTGCCATCTCACACCTCAACACTTCATACACCTCTTACTAGTTCAAATGCCGAGGAAGATTGGTACTGCCAGAGGGCAATGTCACGACACTTCAATATGGTGAGCTGGAAGTGATTACGGGTGATAGTCTAGGATGCATAACAGTGTTTTGGATTGAATCAAGTGAGGTATTGCAGAGATTTAAAGCTCATGAAAGTGCCATAACATCGATTCAAGTTGATGCAACCAAGGCAATTAGTTGTGGCTCTGATATGATGATTGCAATTAGTGATGTGATTCGTGGTCATGTACTGCAAAGGCTGCGAGGTCATAACTCTCCTATTCGTGCAGTATCTTTTGATAGGAAACAAATTACCAGTATTTCCTCGGATGGTGAGCTACGATTATGGTCTTGGGGGTGAGAGTACTTCGAGTATGAGATTAAAGTAGGGTAAGGCCTCGGCTCCAATATATGTACTAAGTACTCAGTTAAAAAGGTTGAGTATGTCTCAGCTTAAGTACTCTATTCTAACATTCAGACTCAGTGTCCACCTACGCTCCGAAATATCAGTCCCTACTCCTTAGAATAGGCTCAAACAACTCGTGATTGTTTTGTACTTTCCAATCATTAAACATACAAAGGATATTAGCATCAACCTCGGGAGGAACAAACATATAACTGTCTGGCCAACTACTTGAAAGGCGTTTCATTATTCGGGAGTCATCCAACTCGAATCCATCAATCATGATGTTGGACACTATTATTAGGTTCTTTATAACATATGATTCCACTTCCATAACTTCATTCGACAAGACGTTTACATCTTGGAGTTTTGCTATTCCAACTTTTGAGTTTGTCATGTTTGATATAACACTTGGGTACAGATCAGAATCAAAGACTTGTGATAAACTTGGTCCTAATAAACTATTCATCGAGTCCGTTGGTACATCAACGCCAAAAAGATAGGCAATGGGTGATTCTAGTTCCGAGAGAGGAATATTGTTATTGTAGAATGCAATGATATGGTCAGTTTGCTTTTGTAATAGCCCTGTGATACCTGTTGTATCAACTACTCCTCCATCTAGGACGATTGTTTGGTTTGTTCTCAGTAGGGCGCTGTCGAATAGCGTACCATATCGAGAAGATAGTAACGGTGCTGTCCAAAAGGCAGATGTAAATGATAATGCATCTAGTAGTGTTCTTGGCTCATGTTTTGTATGTTGTTCTAAGGGGTATTGTAACTTCAAATCTTGGCAAGTGGATTCGCTATAAGCATTTGAGATGATCGAGATATCGGTAACTATATGATGTAATGAAGTGGTACTTGATGGTAAATGCACGCCTTGATGATCATCATGTTGTACTGCAAAGGAAGATAACCAAGGTATATCTCCACCGACGATGTTGTCAACGCTATCCATATTTGAGAAGTGACCGGGGGTTATCAGACTCGACTTAGTTAGAATAAGAAGGTATCATGGGACCCGTGTATTCACTTACCATACGATATCAAATATCCTCTCTATGATAGATGTCCACCAGTTATGATACTTTCTCTTCCCACTGGCAATAGAGAAGAGCATAGAAAATGGAATCCAACGAAGGGCATTTGTAAATCTTCCGATTGAAATCTTTCTCCCATTATTATCCGATTTACACCATTTACTATCGTTGGTATTATACAGCTCTTGATACCCCGAGAGCTCTTCTAATGACACATTTCTTTTATATGATGGGAAGAACATCCTTTGGTTAGCATTTGTATACAGGCCGTAACCGATACCACCACCTGACACGGTTGATATTGTCACATTATTCATTGAACTGATGTTATAAATGTCAGCCATAGCATTCCAAGCACAAGCCGCTCCAATTGCTGCCGATACGCCTCCTCCAGAAAAGGCTATTCCAATTGAGGACATATTCAAATATTATATCAACGTGGGGTTGATGTATAATAGTATATAATGTGGCTTTAGTAAATCCAATTTCACGGGTCCGGACTAACATCAAAAATTGCTGTGAGATTTTCATGTGTAGTTTACTTTATATATCTCTTTGGGGAGGCTCTTCTACGCTGGACGGATCATACCTCCACTATTACTGAATACAAACGGTCCTCGAGCATCAGGATCTATACCTTGGTATTCCATCGTTTCTCTGTCCCCATTGAAATCTGGTGCTCGTTTGTCAACTCTTTTTTTTTAGCAAAGGGGAAAGAGTTCATGAGTATCTAACTTGTAAATGAAACACCTAAATGAAACACCTACACGATAATACCACATACACGTTGACACAAAATAAACTAACCTATCAATCACAGCACCCGTAAACTCATCCAAAATGTCCTCAAAGTCGTCAAGTTCCTCGGGAGATGAAACCTGAACTTCGGTTAGCTCTGGTATCCTTGCATTAAGATACATTGCAGCCTTCCCCAACACTGTTTCTGTTGTTTATACATTGAAATATTCACATAGTATACATCATAATACCCAGTATTGCAAACATATCCGTTTGTATAAGTTGCAGTATATGTGTTATATGTATGAGAAACATTTTTTGTGCACATCATGTGTACAAAATTTCGAACGAACTCAAGAACATACCTCTACGATGCCAAAACTTTCCCGTTAATGCCAATATAACTTCAGGTCCTTCTAATTCAATAAATTCAATACTTCCGGTGATACCCACTGATGCAGGAATATCATGTTGGCCTATGTAGGTACAATTGATCGACAAAGTTAGAGATTAGAGATTTGAGACACATCTTATGAGCAAACTTCTAATTCTAACAATGATACGATGTATATACTCTCGTACTACTTACCAAACATGGTTTTTCCATAATCAGATTCCATTAACTCTTCTAAACATTGCTCTATCGATTCTTCATCTAATGGTAGTATCAGCTCATCATAAGTATATTCTGAATTGGAAGAGGAGAGAAGGTCCTCTGCCCAAGCATCGTAAATGTTTGCATTCAGCTTCGTCGTCGTTTGCCTTATCATCGTCGAGTAAGATGTAGAGGTACTAAATCCCGATACTGCTGTTGATACGCCCAATGAGAGGACGCTAATGATGAGGAAGGCAAGCATCATATAATTTTTGTTTTGGGTTTTTACTATTTTTGAGTATTAATTATACTGGTATACCGTCACTATATTCTACTTACAATAGTTATATGTTGTATTGAATTGTAGACTGTATGTGTAGTATGAGCGCTAATGATCTACAATAGTCATTAAGATTGATAGGTAGGCGAGAGATAAATTGTAAAACTCTATCCGGCTGTTTCTTAATTATTTTTCATAGCTAAGGAAATGCCTGACTCAAAACAAAGATTCAACAAAGACAATAGCCAAAGTGCTACCTATACTATATTGCGAACAGATGGCCTATTATATACAGAGAGGGGTATATGCATTTGTAGGTGTGCGTCTTCTTGTCGAGTCAAATCTCGTATCACTCCTACGCTACTCTTTTTAGAGATTAATTTTGTGCACATCACGTGCACCATAAAAAAATTATACAGGTACATACACAGGTATTAGTATAAAGTATAAGCAGTTATTGCAAACCTTATCAATAATATATTATATCAATAATGAAATTATGTGCCGCATGCCATCAAGATCTACCGAAAGATGAGTTTAGTAAGAAACAATGGAAGTTGGGAGCTCAAAGTCAAAGAAGGTGCACTTCATGTGTTCGTGAGAATCGGGAGGTAGTTCAGCCTCCTGCTGTTAATAATGAACCAGATAATGATAATACTGGTATTGTTAGTTTATTAGAATCTTTGAGTATGAATGAAAATGAAATGATACCAGTATCAGATGAAGAGCTATTCAAAGAACCACCAAAAGAAGATTGTCCAATCTGCTTTTTACAAATGCCGTCAATGTGGACGGGTTACAAATGGATGTCATGTTGTGGTAAAGTTATATGCACTGGATGTATTGTTGCAAATTCGAAACTGCATGAAGACGACTTGTGTCCATTTTGTAGAACTCCATCGCCTACTACAGACAAGGAGGCGATGATGAGGAACAAGAAACGAGTAGAGATGAAAGATCCAATGGCAATGTATAGTCTTGGATGTAAGTATAAGCATGGGAACTATGGTTTGACTCAAAACACATCCAAGGCATTAGAATTATATCAACGGGCAGCAGAGCTTGGTCTCATTTCAGCATATTACAATATTGGCTGTGCTTATCATAATGGTAATGGCGTCGGAAGGGATAAAAAAAAGGCCAAACATTACTGGGAATTGGCGGCCATAGGGGGTAATATGACTGCAAGGTACAATCTTGGAATTATGGAGAAGAAAGAAGGCAATAAGGAAAGGGCATTAAAACACTGGATGATTGCAGCTGGGGGTGGGTATAAAAGGTCTTTGAATGCAATCAAAGAACTCTTCATGAAGGGGCACACAGCTAAAGACGATTATGAGAAAGCTTTACGAGGTCATCAAGCATATGTAGGTGAGATTAGAAGCTCCCAGAGAGATGAAGCTGCTTCATTTAGTGATGAGTTCAAATATTATTAGGGATCATAGGTACAACATTTGTACATAAGGATAGATAAATTCATATACGAGAGAGACCTTGGCAGCATTAATACGCATCCAGAGGGTGGATAGGAAATAGATTACTATTTATATAGAAATTGACTTCTGAAGTCGTAAAGCTAGCATATCAATCAATCAATCAATCAATCGATAGATAAATGAACTTTTGGTAGTAAAGTCTCAATGGCTTACTACTTTACCTTCTCATCATTATCTCACTATTTCCTTGTTCCATACAAAATCATTCATCCTTACTCATTTCCATTCATGGCCTTCTCCCTCTGTAAATATGGCCACAATTCAGGTCGAGATATACTCTGCCTTCGAATAATAGTCTTCTTCTCTACACACTTTCCACCATTCTTACTACCCCGATAAACGATAAGATACCGCCTCTACATAAAGCTAGGGTTATCGTGATATTAACCACTACCGACACTTCCAAAAGGAGATCTTCTCCGGCTGATGAGTCACTACCTTATTGTGGTCGGTACTAACGAATGAGTGAAGGAACTTGATCTGTAATATGTATCTGATGAACCCAATCATTCACCTAACTTTTCAAGTAAATCATTCATTCACCTGCCAGTGCATCTTCGACTAACTTCATCTCATCTTCATCTAAATAAGCCCAATCTCCAGGACCTCGTAATCCAGTCAAACGTATACCCATAAACTCAACACGATGTAACTTAACAACTTTATAACCAATACCCTCCATCATTTTACGTATCTGTCTATTCCGACCTTCCACCAAAGTCATTTCAACTGCAGATGGTCCTAGCCGTTTTACTTTACATTGTTTCGTTTTGGCAATTAATGTATTCTCTTCGATTGATTTTCCTTTCCGTTGTGCTATTGTTGTTATTACTATACCATCCTAATGAGTGAGTGAGTCAGTGTATATTGATGTTAGTTTGGATAGAGAAGAGTTTAGTTAGAACCATATGGATAAGAATAGCTATGTCATAAAGAGTATTATAATAAACAAACTCTACTCACTCGAAGCTGCTGTAAATCGCTATCTTTCAATCTTCCATTGACCATAACCTTATATACCTTTGGTTGTTTCTTCTCACCTCTTAATACCGAATTAACAATCCGTCCATCTGATGTTAGTAGTATCAATCCAGATGTTTCCTTATCTAACCGTCCAACGGGATAGACACGATGTCGTGGATTGTATCCATCACTTTGAATTGCATCAATGATATTACTTTGTATACGTTGATCTGTTGTACATGTTACTCCTAATGGTTTAAAGTATTTGACATATTCAAATGATTCAGTGTTGAGTGATGAGCTCCTATCTACAACTTGATCATAATTTGTTGTAGATTGATGATTTGTATTTTGAATTGCATTCATTTGCTCCCATCCATGTACTATCTGGCCATCTAATGTAATTGTATCTTGATATGGTATAACTTTCATACCACCCTTTGTTGTTATTGGCATGTCATTGATACTAACACGTCCAGATTCGATCAGCTTATCTGCCTCTCGTCGTGAGTGTGTTGCTTTGAAGACTTTGTTGAGTCGGATACCTTCGTCATTAGATGTCAATGGATTTGTATCATTATCATCTTGTTGTGAGTATAGGTGTATATAATGATTGGACCTTTCTATACTCTGGACATGTTTGTAACTGTATTGATATGTGAATGAATGTATACATGACAAGGATTGCAAAGCAATAACTAAAAGCAGCATACTATATTTTTTTGATGGGTATCCTAGTTGGGTCAATAACTCGTTCAAATGTTAATATCACCTCACGAGACTACTACTATTCGAAAGAGCATTAAAAACCGACAAGTTAGTGTATTTGAAGCATATGAATGTAGCTTATATCAATACCAATCGTCGTCCTCTCATATCATGAGCCAAATTGATGAGAAGAAAAATGATTGAAGTGTACTTCCTCCCAAACTGAGTTTTCATAAACCTGAAAACTCACAATAATTAACCAAATAACACAACCGGCCTACTGCTGTAATTTGTTATTGTTACCAATATAAATATATACTCCTCTAGGTCATTTGTTAATAGTCTTTTTTTTGACGTTCGGCATTTACTTTGATTGCTGTTGGAGTTTGATATTGGCATTAGTAGATTGAAGATACCACACACAAATAAATCTCTCAACTCTCATAATATTATTGGTAGCAAAATCATGACGACGTCTACTACCACAAATACCACACAAACAACCAAACTATTAACCCTATTACAACAATATGAAGCACTTCATACTACTGCCAATGATAATTTAAAATCATCTATATTTAATATAACAAAAGCTCGTAAATTTGGTAGCAGCGGTAGTGTACATCAACAATATTCACCGGATGATGTTCGTGAGGAATTGAGAGCAAGTGCCTTGTTAGAATTGCAAGATGATGTAGAAGTTGATGGTAATGTTGATGATGTAGAACCAAATCTAGTACACGAAGATGTACCAACTAGCGGTGATGATGACGACGCCAAGATTAGTGGCGGAGTATCAAAGGGCTGTGAAAAGTTTGTGCTGCATCTAGATGGAATGAGAGAAGTTTCAACTGCAGAGCAACAAACTGCTACCACCGGTTGTCAACAACTCGATGATAATGAAACAGTTGGAGCAGATAATATAGAAAGTGATGGATTGAGAAGACGGCGAAAGGGAAAGGCAGATGGTACTAAATCTTCTTCCGAAGACAGATCGAACAAAGACACATCAGATAAAAACAAGTGGACAATAGAAGACGAGACACTGAATGAAACCAACAAAGAGGAACAACGTCTACAAAGTGCAGATCCAATAAATCTATTCGGGGTACCGCCACCGGCATTAAAAGTAGCACAGACTAATTCTCGATATGCCATTGCATATTATGTTGAGGTTGCTAATTTGGCTAGGGAGATTATGAATATAACAAATCAAGATTAGATACACGTTGGTAGGTAGCATGGATGATTAAAATAAGTAGAGAAATGATGTACCTACAGTATCAACTCTAGAATGTTATTCGATATTAGAGTATTACCATCCTATGAATAAATGTTGTACTACCTCGTACATGGGCAAGAATCATTCATGATACTTGAAGTCATCATCAACCGCAGCAGCTGCATCCCTCTGATCACTCTTAACCTCATCTAAATATGTTTGATAAAGTCGTAAAGCTGTTGAATATTCTTCCTTTGTCGCATATCCATCCATGTATAATGCTCGGACTTGTTTCAAGGAGTGATTACATCCAAAGCCTGCTGCAATCATATAATGTTTTAATGCCCTTTCCTTATTGCCTTCTTTGTTCTCCATAATTCCAAGATGGTATCTTGCTTTTGCATGGCCTCTAATTGCAGCTAGCTCCGTGTAATGCCTAGCCTTCATATTATCCTTTTCTACACCAACTCCCGAGAAATATGCGTGACCGATATTGTAATAGCCTGATATGGCACCCAGATTTCCCGCCCGATGATAAAATTTTAAGGCTTTGGCTCTATTCTTCGAAAAGCCATTTGCCCCTTGATAATAGAAAGTTCCAAAATTATATATTGCGTTTGCATCATTCAGATCCACACGTTGCTTGTATCTTTCAATCATTTCCTTTTCGGTGGTAGCTTGTGGAGTTCGACAAAACGGACACAATGGGGCATCCATTTTGACATAGTTATCCCTATTCTCGGGGCTTTCAAAGTTCGTGATAACCGCATGGATACACCCGCTGCATATAATCTTCCCACAGCATACCATGTATTTATACCCTGACCACAGCGTCGGCATTCGTAAGAAACAAATTGGACAATCTTCATTTGTCGGCGGTTGTTTGAAAAGTTCTTCATCTGATATTGACGTATTGCAATCTTGTAGGCTCATAGACATGAGCAAACTGCTGACTACTCCATTATCATTAGGCTCATTGTTTGTAGGTGGAAGGGGCTGTACTTCTCGATTGTCAGCTATACATACTTTACATCTACGCTGATTTAATTTCCACTGTTTCTTGCTAAACTTATCTTTGGGTAGATCTTTATGACATGCCGCACAAGTCTTCATAGTTGCGGAGTTGGTTTATTCAATTGTTATATTTATTTATATACTGTCCTTATTCACCTATAATATATCAATTGAGTATGTTTCTGTGTACTTTTGCAGTATACTAAATTACTTTATTCTCTGGTGCGCGTGTGGCCGTTTGATATCCGGTCGATGAAAGGCAAGCCGGAAGAGAAGTATAAAATCTAATCTAGTATAATCTGTATACCGATGATGATTAGTAGTTGGGCATTCAGAACAACACCAACAAACCATCAAAGTACAATCAAAATGAAGTCTATCAGGCTGTTCCTTAGTGAATATAAGCGATACAACGGCCAATAGAAAACTACGGGGTCTACCAGGGTCTACTAACAAATATCAATCAACAGGAAGGAACTTACTCTCTCCCCTCATTCATCACTCTAATTGCACAATAAAGATGTTTGACATATCATGGGGAGAAATAGCAGTACTAACCTCCGCCGGACTAATATTAATAGGACGGAAAGATCTACCAATAGCATCACACGCCATAGGACAACAAATTGGACGCATCGTAGGATTACTCCAGGGAGCACGAATACGTGCTGATCGATATGCAAATGATCATCAATTGAAACAATTACAGAATGAATTTAAGAGTGGATTGAGAGAGTTGGATGCTGTTAAGGCTGAATTGGCTGGTAGTATGTTATCTAGTAGTCAGGTCGGCGGTGGTGCTGGTAATTTGGGTGCATTAATGGTATCGAGTGTTGATAAAAAGAGGAAGAAGAAGTCAACAAAATCAATGAATGGCGGAGAGATGATTGGCGGCAGTAATATACTGGCATCTTCACCAGGATTGCAATCATTAAATAGTAATGTTGATAATAATATGAGACCACCAACAATGCCGCAATCAAACAATATGAACATGGGCGCAGAATATCTAGCAGCAGCACAACAAGCAGAATCTGCACAGGATAACAACTCACAACATCAACAACATACATCAGCATACTTGGCACCTAGATCACAATCAGTAGCAGCAGTAGCCGAAGAAGAATGGGAGAAACGTGGTATTGGATTCAAATCTATAGCCGAAAGTGGTGGTGGACAAATTGATACACATGATGTGCACTCCTCAGCAATTGGTGGAAGTAATAATGGATGTGGCGAAGGAGGTGCAACAATATTATCCAATTATATACGACAATCATTAATATATGATCAATATGAACGTACGGTTAGAGAACAGGATGAGGCATTACGTTCTAGGGTTGATAAGGTACGGAATGAACGAATAATGAATAAGAACAATGATAAAGGAGAGTGATACGCTAATCCACACATACACATCATGTAAAGAAGATGGGAGAGGGATTGACAGGTACGTTTGCTGTGATATAATACACGGGATAGTGAAAGACATTGATGTTTGGAAGATAAGAGCGCTCTCTCTCCCCTCCCATTTTGAAGTGATACGAAAAAGAGTTGTCACTTTATCTCCTTTGCATTGGATGTGGTGCGGCCAACTAATGGGCAGAAGTAAGAAGATCATCCTCACTCACATATCGTCACTTGGAGTAAGTTGAGGATACCAAAGGATACCTAAAGATTTTTTCATTTTTTTGAAGTTGTTGCAATGAAGTTGTTCATCTACCTCCTCTCATATTGCCTCTTATCAACAACAGTCATGTCAGTCCAGTCACTCGTTATTCCGAAATTAGCTAAGGCCCCTTTCACTCCCCGCCGACTGGACCACATTGTGTGAGATTATTGTCCATTGATTGCACGGTTCCTCGCATTTTTGTTTTTGAGACATATCTTATGAAAACATTATTCTCATCATCTCTATATCATCACCAGACTACGTGCAAAGGATCTACAAACAATGTTAAACTTTTATGTAGGTGTACTTGGTGCCGAGCCACATGAACTGCCGAACGGCGGCTCTTCTGTTGGACGATTCGACAACTCACTTTCTCATCTAAAAATCGGAACATCATTGATTGATTTGCAATGCTACGGGGCACCCATGGGACGGAAGATACATGCCGGAGGTTTCGGATTAGCCGATGATGCACCATTACCAACATTAGACAATGATAATGGAACACTCGATCATTTTGCAATCAATGTAGCTCCCTATGACCCGAAAGAAGTTGTCGCATACTTAAAGGAGAAGGGATTCCCCCCATTTGCTGAGGGGAATAGATACGGAGCTGATGGTGATGGGTATTCAATTTACTTAAAAGATCCAGAAGGAAATGTTGTGGAACTTAAAATGGGAGAGTAAAAAGGTAGTAGTAGTGGGGGGAGGGGGGAGATAACATTGTTTTTTATGAACGGGGTAATTTCCAAGCAATGTTACCCAACTACGGTAATAATGATGTGGGGAGAAAGAGATGTAGTTATTAAATGTATAGTAATCTGAAAACACGTCCTATTGTTTTTATATTACTATCTTTTACTCGATTAGAGAGAACTAAGAAGTAGAAGAAGAGTAGCTGCTTATTGTAGAAAGGCATCTTCGTACTCCCACGCACCACCACAACAAACTGACACGGAATAGGATACATATTTGGAATACTAGATGCATAGCGTCACCAAGCAATTGCATTGGCATTGAGGAGGAGAGGAGGAGGGGAGGAATGGTGGTCTAGATTTTGGGGTCATTGATCTTTTGGGTTCCATTCTTTCGTTCTACAACTGCCCAAATTTCATTACTGCCTCTGGGGCTTGCTCTTCTAAACTCAATGAGTGAATGAGATGTTACCTTCACGACCGATCTTTTTGCAATGATTTCTGGGGAGCCAGTGATCAAAGGCTAGGGCTTAAAGAATTGTAATAGGAGATATCTAAAAGATATGATCATGATGAGAGCTACTCTCTTCTCGTCGACAATAACAATCGGTATCCTTATCTTTCTTGGCCTCGGCCATCAAATTGACGCTCACTCGTCATTCCACGGTTTCAATGACAACAATACAACAACTACCAACACCCATCATCGTCAATTGCAATGCTCTGCACAATCGGCATGTACAAATGGTGCATGTTGTTCTCAGTGGGGCTTTTGTGGATTCAGTGATAGTCATTGTGGAGCAAATTGTATCAGCGGATGTCCGTCAAGCGGTCCTCCTCCATCGCCTCCGCCACCAACGCCATTGCCAGTTACACCACCGCCTACATCACCTCCTCAACAAGTTATTGATAATAAGATTATAAACGGTAACTTCGAATCAACATCAATATCACCATGGTATGCAAATTCAAACATCGGTACAATCAACATCGACACATCAACATATCATACCGGATATCAATCTATATTCGTTAGTAATCGTAGTACAGGTGCATGGAATGGTGTTGAACAAAACATATTATCAACTAATAATGGTGCTACCGGTGTATTACCAAATGAACGATATGTTTTATCAGCATATGTCAAGCTAAAGGAAGATACCATTGCAACATTGCCACAAACTGTACGAATAACAATTCGATTGAAAGATATTAACAGTAATGAAGGATGGATTGGTATTTCCCAATTAGTATCAACTACTGAATGGACGTTAATACAAGGTGAATTAACAATTAATACGAATAATGTGAATAGTAATGAGTTACAGGGTGTTTATTTATATATTAATGGTCCTGATGTTAATGTAGAGTATTGGGTTGATGATGTATCAGTTTTGTTAGCTGATGATGGGAATAGCAGTAGTGATAATCCAACGTTGCAGCCAAGTAAATCACCAATACAACCAACAAATGTACCATCGTCAAGTCCAACAACAAGTCCAACTACTGTATCCCCATCAAACAATCCAATATCACCTATATCAGGATCATGTCCACACTCTGTATTCAATAAAGATATCTGTTGCAATGAAGCATGCGGCACTTGTGGCGGTAGTGGATGCGGGAGTAGACCAGGTGGGGGTAGTAACTGCTGTTCGGGTACCATTCGTGACAGTGGGGTGATGTGTATTAATTCCGATCCTCCATGTATTATATCAGAGGAAGATCCAACCTTGTTACCGACGAACAAACCGGTTACTTCTACTCCAGTTACTGATTTTCCTACAGCTGGGCCTAGTTGGAGTCCTAGTACGGAGAGTCCAACAAGTTCACCCTCATTGAAGCCGAGTGTAAGTTTACTCTGTGTTGTTGTCCATATGATATAGTTGGTCGTCTCGTCTAACTAACTCTCTTTCTACACCACAATCTTAAGACTTCACCCTCGACCAAACCATCCCGATCTCCATCATCCACACCTACATTAATTCCACAAACATCTACACCAATATCACCTGGATCATGTCCACACTCTATTTTTAATAAAGATATATGTTGCAATGAAGCATGTGGAACCTGTGGAGGTAGTGGATGTGGTAGTAGACCAGGTGGGGGTGATAATTGTTGTACGGGTAAAATCCGAGATAGCGGAGTGATGTGTATTGATTCTGATCCACCTTGCATCATCTCAGAAGATCCTACACTATCACCAACCAATAGACCAGTTACTCTAGCTCCAATTACTCCTTTTCCGACTATCTCTCTTGGGCCGACAAATCCAACCGATCCACCCACGAATCTAGTTATCAATCCAGGATTTGAAGGATCTATTGATCCATGGGTAGATGACATGTCACCATGGTATGCTAATGCTGGAACTGTCGAGATTGATACCTCAGTATCCCACTCTGGAAGTCAATCTGTCCTATGTAAAGATAGAACAGCAACATGGATGGGAGTTGAACAGGAAATGTCATCTGGAGGACGAGTTGTAGCCAATGCCAAGTATCATGTATCTTGTTGGGCAAAACTCAAGAATACAGTAAGTGATACATTTAAGATCACAATGAGGGTTGAAGATGTTGCCGGTGAAGATTGGAGGGGTATTACACGAACAATTACAGATGAATGGACATATGTTGAGGGATATCTTACTGTTCAGAATGTAGTCGGATCATTGAATGGAGTTTACATGTATCTAAATGGACCAGCTATTGGTACTGAATACTGGGTTGATGATGTTTCGGTTGAGTTTGTCGAAGCTCTGACTAGCTCTCCAAGCAAGGTAAGTCCGGGTATCTTGTTCATTCTATGTTATAATGCTTGATTTAACTCTTCTCTCATGGCTCATACTTGCTTGATTCTTTATATATTAGTCTCCAACTCCTGTACCCTCAAAATCCCCAACCAAGTCACCGGTTACAACCGATCGTATGCTGTATTGTGGAGCACCAAACAAGTGTTCAGAACTTGGAGGAGATGAGGTTGTGGCTGATATGAGTGATCAACACGTAGTACGATGTTGCACTGAGAATACGGCACTCAACTGGTCAGACAAGTGCTTGACAATCCAAGGAGTTTATGGTACCACCCCCAACGAGTGTTACATGAAGAAGACATTTAACGAGGCAATGCAGATTTGTTCTTCATATGATGGAGGTCGTTTATGTTCAGGAGAAGAGATGAAAGACAAGTGTGCATCTGGAACTGGATGCGGTGCAAATACCAAGCTGGCTTGGGGGTGTACAGCCTTCCAAGGTTCATGTTCATCTGATACCGAGTGTTGTTCTGGTCAGTGTAACCAAGGAATGTGTTCAGAAGTTAATCCTCAACCTTCCGAGCCAACCACTTGGTCACCGACAACTGCAGATACTGCTCAGGTAAGTCATGATCTGTGGTGATGAAAGATGTGTATTGTTTTGCCTAGCTCTCTTGGCTGACTTGTATTCCTACTCTTCTATACTTTACAGCCCACACCGCCTCCTTCACCGCCACCCACGCCCACGCCATTTCCTTCCCCTCCTCCTACTCCTCAGCCCACTCCACCATCTATGTATGGCAATGGCCCGTTCATCACCCATGAAACATCTTCTGATATTGTCACAATTCCTCGACCTCAGGTTCCAAACTTGAATGAGCCAAGGACTAACTGTCCTCATCAAGAAACTGGATTACTTTCATGGCACAACTCGAACACATGGGGTGGTCAAGTTCCATCATCAGGAGATGTTACCTTGCCATCCAACTCAAAAGTTATCATATCTCAAACTGTCACTTCGGTATTGGGTGTGATCACAGTACCATCCTCTTCGGAGCTAATCTTTGATGAGAATGAATCTTCTCCAATCACTCTTGATGTTTCTGGTATGGATGTACAAGGAGCTCTAAGAGCTGGATCAGAGACTTGCAGATACTCCACTGAGCTTATCATCACATTACATGGTTCACGGCCTATAGATCTCAACATTCAAGGACAGAGCAACACGGCAGTGCCGACTTATAAAGGCATCTCAATTAATGGCGGAATCATTAGCCTACACGGGAAGCGGTATTATCCTACGTGGACAAGACTTGCCGAGGCGGTACAAGCTGGTCAATCCTATCTTCTTGTTCAAGAGCAAGTCAACTGGGAACCAGGGCAAGAGATTGTGTTGACGACTACTGCCATACATGATTCTAGAGAGTGGCATAAGAATGAGATCATGACCATTGATTACATTGTGAATAATCCAGTAGCTGGAGTTGGCTCAGCCATTCATTTCACCACACCGGCTGAACACGATCATATTGCAAACGGCAGCTACCAAGGAGAAGTTGGCTTACTTAGTCGAAACATTAAGATTCAGGGAGCGTCTGATGATTCAGATCCTACTGATACAGCAGGAAATTGCACCGACAGAAATCATTTCGGATCTAATCTTGCCCCTTGTCCAAACAAGTACAAAACGGTGAGTACTGCTCTGTTTGGTATACATTGATAGCCTTTTGTACACATCATGTGAACCTTTACTCATTCTACCTTCTTCATCTCTTTCTACAGGGCTTTGGAGGACACATCATGGTGCACTCATCAGGAAAGGGATATGTCCAAGGGGTCGAGTTATTTAGGATGGGTCAAACGAATATCCTTGGAAGGTACCCTTTCCACTTTCACGTCCTTGGAGAAGAGTGTTCTGACTGTTACTTCAAGGAGAACTCCATTCACAAGTCATTCTATCGATGTATCTCCATTCATGGAACTCATAGCACTACTGTCTCTGAAAACGTCGGCTATGATGTTACAGGATACTGCTACTATCTAGAAGACGGCGTAGAAGAGGATAACATTCTATCATTCAACCTCGCCGCCCATATCCACCCCGTGAGCAATATCATTGCAAACGCAGGAGGAGGACAGTACATACCAGTGTTTGCACAGAGTAAAGATTTGATCAATCCAGCCGATGTAACCGCCTCAGGTTTCTACATTACAAACCTTCACAATGATGTTATCGGCAATGCTTGTTCAGGAGGTTGGTCGGGCTATGCACTTCCTGTACTACACTCTCCAATTGGTTCACATAAGAATGTGAACATGCGGCCGGGAAATAGACTTACTAAAACTTTTGATGGTAATACAGCTCATTCAACTGGTTGGTGGTGGAGTCATGCAGGTGCAATCTATTCTGGAGGAAGTCTATACTACAGCAGCCAATACCCATCCAGATTAGAATACAATGCGGGTAGAGATCAGGCAAAGGGTGGCAGATCTCCATGCTTGACCGACTATTGTTCTACTAATGGGGATTGTGGATCGTATTGCTTCGAAGGAGAACGAGCTTGGTATCAACTATCCAACAGTAAGATCTTCCTCACGGCTTCGTCAGGTTTGAGTTCGTGGAGTGGAGGCATGGAAATAGAAGGTTTCGAAGCACATGATGTGGAGCTGGGCTTGGAGTCTCTATCTGCTATTGGTTTTGGCATTAGCGACTTCTTCATTGAATGTCGTTCTGGAGAAGAATGGGATATGCCAGGGAATCCCAGCCAAGTCAGTGCAAATGGTTTCAAGTGGTATGATACTAATCAAGAGCATATAATTACGGCGGCAACATTCAAGAATTGTGGATCAAGAAAGAGTGATAACGTGTACGATAGTTCACCCACCCGTGGTTGCAGTACAAACTCAGTCAATGGATGTACATCTTCCTCAAGTGTTTGGAGCTTTGTTGTAAGTATTGTTATGGTGATGGTATTCCCAATCTATATTAGAGGATACCACAATAAATTGTATCCTTCTCGAAAAATGACACATCTTATGCTCAACTTTCACTAACACTCTCCTTTGCTACTCCTTTTCTTCTCAACCCCAATAGACACACTCGGATGAACACACACCGGAAGTCATGCAAGCTACAAGTGATGTGACATATATTGATTGCGGTAGACGGTTCAGATTGTATGATTATGCTGACAATAACAATCCCTCATCGGTTAGCGGTCGGACACAGAATTGGATGGACATTGATGGATCTACGAGCGGTCTCAACGTACCGACAATAATCGGAAGTGGACTTTCTGATACAGGACATTGGTTTCGAGTAGAAGATGGCGTAGTCTATGATCCCGAAGGGCCATTGTACTTCATCAAGAAAGATAATGGACCCGAGCGTAGCCTCGGTCACATTCGACTAAGGTTTGATGATTCCCTTTACAATTCTGTCGGAAAGACTAGTTGTATGAATGGTCCAAAGGGATATTCTCAGAATAATGCTCATAGTCTATGCCCCACCATTGGCAGGATTAGACATTTAGGCCCCTTGTTTGATTCATCAAACGACTCGACTGGTGGACTTCCCATCACGGCGAATGCCATTGTCTCGGGACCTACGGGTGGCTTCGGTTGGTTATTGAATCTTGATGCGGGTCCACCAAAGAGTCTTCGTATTGATCAAATTGAGATTCAAGATGTCGTTTCACCACTGATACTAGCTATCCCATATCCACAAGGGACAGGCTTTACCATCCAAGCTATGGTGCCGTGGTGCACACCTTCTTTAACCCATTCATGTACAGAACAGTTTACTCCTGCAAGCTCTGTTACCGAAGTCCGATATTCTCAAGGCAACAAGTATTACTATGATGACGCTACCAACTTATTATATGTCCGAATCATCATGGCGCCGCAGACTTATACGGGTGACAATCTGTACAGTCCAACAGCTCAGTGGCACATGTGGTCTATGAATGATCTAAACAACAAGCAATATGACAAGAGGAAACATGCATTAGACAGATATTCATTCAATGTCATCACCTTGGCAAAGTACAATACCGCCAGTTACTTGCAAATCGAGGCAGATTGCAATCCCAACTCATCTAGCAAGTATTGTAGTACAACTCCAACTTATGTCGAGCCACAAGTCTGTCCACAGGGATATGTTCAAGTGGCCTATGACAAGTGCTGTGTATCAGCTGGTTCATCAAACTGTTATGACTTTACAGCACCACCCACACAAGCCCCCACTTCGCCACCGACATTTGGTACAAACTCGAATCTGTTTTATAATCCGAGTTTTGAGGATGGGTCATTGACGCCATGGTATACCAATGGCGGATCGATAGAACTTGAGAATGGTATCAAACATGGATCGGGTACTTCTTCTGTACTTTGTAAAGGTCGAACAGCAACTTGGCAGGGAGTAGAACAAGACATGTTAGCTGGCGTCGGAGTCGGAGGAACAAGATTTGTCGCTGGGAATACATATCATATCATGTTTTGGGCAAAGTTAAAGAATACGGGTAGTGCCACTGTGAAGATAACAATGAAGGCATCGTATAATAATGGTTCACCAGTGTATAGCGGTATATCAAAGAATCTCAATAACTACAGTTGGAACTTGATTGAGGGAGATGTTACTTTGGATGGAGGAAGTGGAACGTTAACAGAAGCTAAGTTATATGTCAACGGTCCTCCAAGTGGAGTAGAGTTTTGGGTAGATGAATTGTCTGCCGTTTTGGTATGAGTATCATTTAAGATATACTAAGACATACTTACATGTATAAGTCTTAAGATCAACGAATATCATTCTTATCTAACTTTGAATTGGTATCCTCTTCAAAAGATTCAAGATATGATTCTAATTCTACCCTTGCATCACAACAGACATTAGCCTAATATGGTATTCTTCATCAAGTCATACATACTGAGGCTGTTCACATAAAAGTCTACATAACAAAGTGATCACAATAACCACATTTTCAAAGCAGGCCCATCGTGAAACGAACTGTATCGCGTGGGCACCCTACCATGGGGAGTCATTATGACTGGCTCCACACCTCACAATTAGCCTATGCGACACCCTCAAAAAGAGATAAACTTACTACACCGGCTCTCATGTCGTATTAATCTACTGCCAAACTTTCTCTCTGATCTTGGCATCCCAAGAAGATATTTTTAATCAGCCGAGCCCTTAATCTTTGAGAAAGAACAGGCATCTCACTTGCACATTCTCAATTCCATGAGAGTTGAGAGGCTGAGCAAATAAGGCAAATTAAACAAACAATATAATCCACAAAGAGAAACAAAGCAACAAATAAGAGAGGGTATTACATAGCCCGTCGAATAGTATATTATTATATCAATGACCGACCATCGGTCCAGCACGAAAAGCAGCGCGGTATCATTAGACGATTTACTAAGCAACAAGGAACAGTCTCAATTTTTGCAAAGAGGTGATTCCTCAAGATCAGCAGGACGACGTACCGAGCTAGCAACAAGCTACACTGCCTCGTCAAACAATACATTTACTACATCAAACACTTCATTATCAATTAGTGATAGAGCAGGAGGTGCACGTAATTCACCACCCGCTGGTATATCGCCTGATAGCTCGACAGAGGGAGGCTCATCATTCCTCAATAATAATAATAATATGACGCAGCCTGCACAACAAGAAGAAACGTCAATAATTAACAATCGGCCAAAAGAACGACCACCATTACCACAATCACAACAAGAAGGCTCTTTTACTGCTACACAACTCTCTTCAATATCATCACAGCGTCCTACATTTCGTAATCCCACTTCCTCAACTATAGGAGGAAGAGAGGGAGGAAGAGAACATAATAATAATGCAACAGGCTCATCAGGATTAAATAAAATGTCAAGCTTCAAAGAAGAGGAATTACATGACAGTATGACATTACCAGATGTCTTTGCCGAGGACACACCACCTCCTTCTAATAATTTTAATACTACTACCAGTGGTAGCGGCAGCAGTAATTTACATAATAGTGCCAAAACATCAAGCTCAAGAAGTATGAACTCCTCCACAAATACTAATCATACAAATTCAATAAATAATTTATCATCAAGAAGACTACGTAGTAATAGTACTTCTAAGAATCATCATTCTACAGGATCTAGTAATAATAGTGATGAAAGTAGTATATTATTGGATGTTAGTTGGGGTAGTCAGAATTATGATAAGGCATTGTAAGTTTCATTGTTATTTTGTTTATTTAATTTTGGGTGTGCGGTTGTCATTTTCAACATTTGGGGGGGATTTAGATTTTTATGCACATCTGCGATTTTTTTGTTAAGTTATTTTGTGTTTGGGGGGGGTTGGGTATGGTGTGTACATAGATGTGTATGATTCCTGTGTGGGGGATGTGTACTGCTTGAGTTTTGTGATGGATTGGATTTTAATGCAAATCTCATGCTCATTTTTGAATAAAAGTTTTAACTGCAATTGTGTTCGACTCACAACCTCCCCCCTACCCTCATATTTTACAGAACGCTCGGGGCATTTGATGACATGCTAGCAGTAAGCGAAGGTCATCGTATCTCCGGACAACCAAATCGTGTAGGCGGTGGACGTAGATTTAGTGCCAGTGCCGCGGGACAATCAATTAATAATAGCAATAGAAGTGGAAGTGGTGCCATCCCCGGCGGTGGTCATAATAATCTTGATGCTAGTTCGAAATTAACAGATTATTCCAATTCAATTAGAGAAGGTGGTGGTGCAGATGGATTAGATGTATCATCTAAATTATCGGAAAGTTTTAGTACACGAGATGGTGGGAGTAGAAGTGGTGGTACTACATCTTCCAAGTCTGGTGCGTATTTATTATTATTTTAATATGTGTTTGGTTGTTGCTATGGGGGGGGAGGAGGGGATTTAATATGCCAGGCGAGGGTATTTTTATTACGGGTGGGGAAGTATTTTATTTAAATTGGGGGATTTGTGCACATCATGTGTATTTAAGTTGGGGGATTTGTGGTACCCATGCCATTTCATTGCTTGCGATTTCTAACCATACTAATTTCCATACGTCACCTCCTTTTTAGCATTTTCCCGTGGATCAAAAGGTAGCAGGGCATCCTTTGGGCGGAAGAAGAATAGCAAGTTACGGCATTTAAATGAAGGCCACAACCTACTCTCTAGTTCGTTTAATACACAAAATACAAATAGTTCCCACCCCGACGATCCTGGGATGATACCACCCGTATTTAAAACTATACGTCGGTCATCGAATAGTTCAAATCAGCAAGTGGTACACGTCGATGGAGGGGGCGATGATGGAGCAAATATTAGCCGCAACCTTGGATTTAGGGCCAATAATCATGGAACGGACAGTAAAAGAAATATGGTCGTTCTGCCGGGGATATTAAAGAATCGATCCATGGCAAGTTATAGACGACGAGGTACCATGGAATCCACCTCATCAAGCAAATCCGCTAATTCCGGAGGTAGATTCCGCCGGGCAAGTAATGCATCAAATGCAAGTGATAATATGACGGGATTACAGGTATTGGCAGCCTCATTCCAAAGTGCAAGGCAGAGGAGTAGTAACCCCAAATTTAATTCTTCCAGTAAGGGAGGAGGAGGCAATAATAATCAAAATGCAGGATGGGATGATGAGCCTCAATCCCCATCACGATATGTTCAATATGCAACTACACCCGGCGGCGGTGGTCAACAGCAAGATGAGGACCGTCCAAATAAATTTGAACAACGGGGAAATACCGTGCCAATTTCATCTATACCAGCTCCCTTGAGTAGAGTTCGATCTGATTATCAAATGCAAAGTATACGCTCCTTACGGAATATACAAAAGCAGCAAAATCCCGATGATTCTGGCGGAGATCCGGCATTATTGGATAGAAGTACTGAAATCCCCAGCTTTAGAAGATCCAACACGTCATCGGCGGGGAGTGGCATGGATTACAGTGATTCACGTAGAGATGCGCAAATTAATGAAAGTGCAAGGATGGATGAATCGGATAATTTAACTGAACGGAGTGGTGGTTCGAGGAAGGCAGGCACAGATGATGATAATGAGTTAGTTGCCGAGGTTGGGGGTGCGGCATATTTAAAAGCTAGTCGAAGAGTATGGGCTATGCGGATAGCAGTAGTACTGACTTTTATTGGTGAGTGTAACAATTTTATTTGTGTTCAGGGGCATTTTGCTCACCCGATCGCTGTGTTATTATCCTGTTTTCTAATCCAAATACTTCTTTATTTGCAGTGGTATCCGTAATTGTCACCGTCTTGACATATACCTTCTTCCGCAACATGGAAAGGGATGTCCTTAAAAATCAGTACTTGGAATTGTCAACAATATTAGTAACAACCACGTTAAGGTGCATTCAAGATAAGGCCGCATCGGTCAGAGCGTTGAGTAAGATGTATTCGGGCATTTTAGGCACGGAAACGGGCGATAATGTTTTAAGGACGGCAAATCATCCACCCTCAGTCATAGCATCAGAAGAAACTTTGGCATGTGCTGCGGAGAATAGATTTAATTGGAAGAATACCTGGCCTAATGTTACAATGCCTGGGTATGATTCGATTGGTTCGGCAATGTTGGTCGTATCTCAATCTCGTGCGGCAGTATTTGCCCCCTTGCTCGATGGAAATGGTAAAGATTGGGAAAAGTATGCTGCAGATACAGCGCTCCCTCCCGTGAAGGGTGTAGTATCCGGTGGAATCCGACCAAGTACAAGTGCCGAGCTTTCCCGGAATTTGCAAGGAGAATCGTCATCGACACCAAAGCTTCAAGTTCCAGCCTGGCAGATTGCCCCTGAGGAGCTTACGGAAGGAGGGATTATGTGGGATTATTACTCTCACCCTCCGTATAGGGTGGTCATAGACCGTATATTGGAATGGAAGAAGGATGTGGATGCTGGACTAGTTTCAGGTGGCTATACTAGACACGGACGATCCATGTCATCTCATCAAGATATGAAGGACGCCGCGGGAGCACCTGGCTTTCCCACAGAACTTATGCCATGCAGTGACACTCTTCTCCCACTTTATCTAAACCCAGTCTCAATCGACAATCCGATTATGCTGACCAATAGTGAGGGCGAGAAAGCGCAGAGGTCCCTAGCCAGTGACGGAGGTGATGAAGATATGTGCACGGCCATTTTCTACCCAGTCTATGCAGCATCCCCATTTGAGGGTGGTTCCACGTCTGATGTTGCCGGATTTGCGGCCGAAATGTTCTCATGGACTGACGTATTGCAAGAAACCCTTGCATCATATGGGCCGCACGAGGTTCGGGTGGTTCTAGAATCAAAATTAAAGCTGCCGGATGGAACATACAGCACCAAAGCCGCGACGTATATCGTAGAAGATTACAGTGCCACATTTCTTCAAACTGGTCGAGCCACTGAAAGTCAATATGAGTGGACAATGTTATCATATACATTTCAGGTTCCAGATAACGATATATCATACACTATTGAAGTGTATGCTACTGATCATGTGGGGTATTTGCAAACTTATGTGAAAGAACCCATGTTCCTTATCATCATTGCGGCGTTGTTCTTCCTTCTGTCGGTGATAGTCTTCTTTGTGTATGATTACTTTGTCAAGTAAGTGTTTGTTGAGAATTGTGCTTGCCTTCTTCATCACCTCCTTTATCACATCTAATCAATCTCTCACCTCCCCCCTCTTCCAATAGTTATCGTCAAAAGGTGGTAGTACGAAGTGCTGCTCGTTCGGCTAGGATAGTTCACTCCTTATACCCTCAATTTGTACGAGATAGCTTAATGTCAAGTCGAAAAGATCTTAGAGATCCCATTGAAGCGGCAAATACTGACTCAACTCAGCAATATGATCCAGAAGACCCATCCTACAGAAGAAAGGGATCGATTAAATCAAAGGTTTCGGACTTTGTTGATACTCCCGGAATGCAGTTAAAGCGATTCCTTTCACACCCTACATCAAGCAGAGATTACGATTATAATCTATGTATGGAGATTGGAGAAATGGAACCAATTGCTGAAATCTTTGAGAAGACTACTGTTATGCTTGCAGATATTGAGGGTTTCACAGCTTGGTGGTAAGACTATTTCATGTTCTATCTCTGTCTGATTGCCAATGGGACGCTATTTAGTACTGTTACTCATCCTCATCCTTTTCTCAAATCCACAGTTCCGAACGTGAACCATCACAAGTATTCCGTTTATTGGAAACAGTCTACAGAGAGTTTGATATTGAGGCAAGGAAACTTGGTGTATTTAAGGTAGAGACTGTGGGTGACTGTTATGTTGCCGTGACAGGATTGCCCGATCCACGAGATGACCATGCAATAGTTATTGCCAAGTATGCTGTTAGATGTTTACTAAAGTTCAATGTGCTAACGAAACGACTAGAGGCAAATCTTGGGCCTGGAACGGCATCGTTGGGTATGAGATTTGGTCTGCATAGTGGACCTGTAACTGCGGGTGTTTTAAGAGGAGAGAAATCTCGTTTCCAATTGTTTGGTGATACGATCAATGTGGTGAGTATCATGTACAGTATTTGCAATTGTAACCGCCCTATCTTATATCATTGCTCAACCCCATGTACTTGACTTGTATAATAAATAGGCATCTCGAATGGAAAGCACTGGTGAGAAGAACATGATTCAAGTGTCACAATGTACTGCCGACTTGCTTAATGCTTCTGGCAAGGGTCACTGGCTTAAGCCAAGAGAAGGACCAGTCTCCGCAAAGGGTAAGGGTGCCATCAAGACATACTGGCTTCAGCCTAATAGACGTAGGTCATCATCTGCCGCCGCCTTTACACCAAGTTTACGTGAGAGTTTGAATGCTACTGGTCAGTCATCTGAGAAGGAGAGTACTATGCCAACAGTATCATTAGATCGTGCACTTCGTCAATCATGGAAGTGTATAGGAATAGATAGTGATAGTTTGGTAGCCAAGGAGAGACTGATTCGTTGGAATGCAGCCATTTTGGAATCATACTTGTTGAAAATCGTTGACAATCGAAATGGTCCATCTTCATTCAACGATTCTTATATTGAACAGCAATTCGTTCCATCAGAACAAGATAAAACGCTATCATTTTCGAATAAGCTATCAGAGAAGATCATGTTCCCTCATACTGCATATCGGGATGATTACTATGGAGTATCAACTGATATTGCCATTAGTTCCGAGGCACAGATAGAACTCCTTGAATATGTTGCAAGAATAGCTTCTATGTATAGAGATGTTCCCTTCCATAACTTTGACCATGCAAGTCATGTTACCATGTCAGCAAACAAGCTTCTCAACAGAGTCTGTACTACCTTTGAAGATGAAGAAGAAGACATTGCATCAGTGGCCGCTCGTACCTTTGGTATTAGTGCGGATCCACTTGCACAATTCGTGGTGGTATTCTCATCTCTTGTACATGATGTTGATCACCAGGGTGTACCAAATGCCCAACTTGTCAAGGAGAATGATCCTCTATGTGCCGAGTTTGACAATCGAAGTGTGGCAGAGAAGCATTCCATTACCATAGCTTGGAACATTCTTATGGAAGATCGTTTCCGTGAATTACAATCCTTAATATTTGTCAACGGAGATGAAATGGTCCGATTCAAACAGCTTCTTGTGAACACAGTCCTTGCCACGGACATTGCTGACAAGGAGCGGTCGGCAATAGGCAAGACTAGATGGCAAAAAGCATTCCATCCTTCCTCGAGGAAGGATCTAGCATTAGATGAAAGTACCGACAAACTACTTGATGATGTAAATTTGCGCAGTCTTAAGGCAACACTTGTATTCGAACAGATCATGCAAGCATCGGATGTGGCCCACACGATGCAACATTGGGAAACTTTCAAGAAATGGAACAAACGATTGTATAAGGAACTATCAAAGGGATTTAGAGAGGATAGGGGAGCCGTTGACCCTAGAGACGGTTGGTATAAGGGTGAGATTGGCTTCTTCGACTTTTACATCATACCTTTGGCAAAGAAGCTGAAAGAGTGTGGCGTGTTTGGATCGGCGGCTAGTGAATATTTAGATTACGCATTAGAGAATAGACGCCGATGGGAAGAAGAGGGGGTCGACATAGCTAGGATAATGGTTGCTAAGAATGATGCACTTGTCGCCGAACAGAAGAAGGAGGCAGAGAAGGAGGCACAGGAAGCAGCCAAGGCTAAAACGACAGAATCATCTTTGGATGGAGAGAAGACTGACGCGTCAACCAAGATTTCAAACTCACAGAGCTCCCAAGAGTCATGGTTAGACGGCGAGAAGGGTGGATCAGCTCAAGAAGTTACAGGTGCTCTTAAATCCTCCATGAAGAAACAATGATTCCAAATAGGATGTAAATAAATTTAGTGAAGTAGTATTTGTTTATATGTTATATTCCGTTTCCCTGTACAAGATAGATATCTAACAAACATGGCTATGCTGGTTTGTCCCAATCACTTTTATATCCCAACTTTTCCATAATCACTCTCATTACATCATCAACCTTAGCCCGAACAATTAAAGCATTTCCCACCTCATTATCATATGGAGTTGTCTGCAAGTTGACGTCAATTTGGGTATTAAAAGAGAAGATAGTAGTAACGTTTATTAGTATATGTGGTTTGTAAAAGCAGTCAAATAGAGAAAAACTAAGGCCAAATGAAGTATTCAATACGGGACTTCATATTGAATACTTGAATTCACATGATAAAACAATACTAACGCGAACTTTCCTGCAAGTTGACAATAACATAACCTATTTTGTTTGCGGTTTTTGCCTTATGAGCAGCCTTCTTCTTCTTTCCTTCTTGTGTCTTGGACTTGTATTCGTCATCTTCTGGAGGTGTACCTTCGGCACTATCCCAAGGCCAAGGATAATCTGTTGGGTATGTGCATAAATTAGCCGCCGGCTCTATCCTTAAACTAGTACCGAGACATAACACCAAATCAGCCTTGGAACATTCTTCTTGTGCACGAAGCCAATCAGCTTCTGGTAAGGCATCTTCCCAATCTAACAATGTATCTTTTAATTTTCCAGGGCATGAGCCTTTGGATGATCCACCCAATGTACAATGTCTTCCGGTATGTTTTAATCCAATAGATTGTATTTCAGTTTTGGATACATGCTCTGTTTGACATGTGTCACATATCTCTGTAAAGATGCACCCGTGCAAAACACTCATGTTAGATCGGGGTAATGATGTCTTGCGGTGTAATCCGTCTACATTTTGAGTTACAATATGATGTAGATATGTCCTTTGTTTGGTGTTGTCTTTGTTATTTCCATCCTCGTCTGAACCTGATTCATCCAAAGTTGGAGGCGGATGAAGTATTAAATGTGTCAATGCCCTATGTGTATATGTTGGTTTAGCAGTCTCAAACGAGATGAACTTCTGTTTACTATCACCATTGACATTTCCATCGTTTGTAATATCACCAGACTTTCTCTTTTTAGACTTCTTCTTCTCATCTTTATTACGCTGTTGTTCTCTTGTCCAGATACCATTTGGACCTCTGAAGTCTGGTATACCCGCTGACGTTGAAATGCCAGCTCCGGTTAATACTACTGTGTACTTGGATTGTTTCATTAATTGTGCTAATTTGTCTAACTTTGTATTGAAGGATCGTTTTGATTCTATGCTTTCTGGTAGACCGCATACTCCCTGTGTGTTATGAATGAACACATACATCACACATGTACCAAAAAAATTGAATGACACATCATGTGTTTTAAGATTATACAAGAGGTTAGAGTGGTGCCGGTGACATCAAAGACATTGCAATAATATATGATATTCTATAATTTACCTTATTGGGATATTCAGATAAGCGTTCAGCATATCCAGCAGACATATTGGGTTGTATACTTAAATACTTATTGTTAGTGCACCTTAAAATTATTGCTTGTACTTTGTTTAATTCTTACTGAAATTTGATGAAAACTCCACCGTCAACAAATCGTCTTTACAGACAATTGTGGATAATGTATTGTTTATATTGAGGTTACAGCAGATAGCTTTCGTCTCCTCGTCAACCGCTCATACCAGTTTATGAATTGTACCAGAGTTAACCGACCGCGAATTGGAAATTGCGATTGGAGAGAATCCATTTTCGGTCTAACCGAGATTTGCATGCAAGATCGATGCATGTACTTGCTAACCGGCTTGAAAAAAATGGATTCTCCATTTTAAGGATACCACTAACAAATTTGTTAGTGATAGCACAAAATTGGCCATCAAGCGAGTAATATGCATTGCAATAATTGCAATTATAATATTGGTGACCCATATATGACCTTAATTTGCAAGTAGAATTCATTTCTGCAATTAGTTTGGGCCGTCGAACGATATTAAAGATGGTAGGATACAATAATAAGGCAAATTTGGGTATCTTTTGACCAGTAAAGAGGCAATATTACTATAAACATTGCAATTATAGTGAGCTATACAGTTTATTTATTGTTCTTATGCATACTAATAGTGTTGGTTACGTCGGTATTGCAATAACAGTTTATATATATCATATTATGAGATCCTCAATTTTACTAGGTAAAATGTCCAATTTGTTAGGAGAATCCATTTTTTTCCAGAATCCATTTTTTGCAAGCCGGTAGCTAGCTCATCACTCCATTAGAATAAGGATATTGTTGATTGACTATCATCATTCATAGTTGCCTTTTGACTTGTATCACATCGGCACATATAAAAGACACCTCCGTCACATCGTTCATCACTTCTCAAATCACCACTACTTTATCACTCTACATCCTTTAGCCTTGTAATTGTGTGATAGTTCCCAGAGAATCTCGCCTGTGCAAGATTATAAATCTGCACAATTATATATCATGTACACTTCGGGTATACTTTCGTTGTTATTTTTAGTTATAATACAATATCAATTGGTAGTAGTATTAGCCTTCTCATCAACAACACCAACTACTGATACCATCAACATTATCAGAACATACACAATATTTGGAAATAATATTGATGATAAGAAGAATAACATTATACATTCAGTTCGCCCAAAACCTAGCAATCCAAATGTAGAAGAGGATGAGATTGAGATGTACTATCCAACAACTAAACGTGCATTTATGTTTCCAAATACTCATAATACTAATGCAAATGAAATAATGATTAATAACAATATGATAGTCAACATAAGAGAGACAAGTTTCGGATGTGGGAAGTTGGGATCAACAGTTTGGCCATCTGCAATTGTATTATCATGTCTATTGGCAAATGAATCTATAGACATCAAGGATAAAAAGATAATAGAGCTTGGCAGTGGTTGTGGTCTACCGTCGACATATATTGCAAATACAAACGGGTTAGTACATAGTATTCTTGCAACAGATTATTGGGAAGAGAAAGTCACCGCTGATAATACACAATCTTCTTCGTCTACTGATAGTTTATACCGTAATTCAGGTCTTGGTCAAACGACAAACAATGGTGATAGACTAATGGCAAAGAGTTTGTTTGGTAGAAATCTAGCTTACAATATTGGAACAGATGAGAATGAAAATGTATCTGTCAAGAGACTAGATTGGCATGATGAGATGGGTATATTCAAAGTAGCAACCGATTATAAACCCGATGTGATAATCGGATCAGATTTGGTATACTATCCAATGGATACATTGCCGCTGTTACAAACAATTGAAATGTTATGCAAGGCAGGAGGAGCTAAAGAAGCACTATTAATCTTCCCTTTAAATGATGGTAGAGAAGCTCTTCCTGACTTTAGAGAAAGACTCGAAAGTGGAGAGTTGGGAGATGAATTCGAAGTGATCATAGATGAGATCGAAATGACTGATAAATGGAACGATACCGATGATGACAGTGAGGGAGATCGTCATACTTTCCTCCGTGTACGAATACATTACAATGCAATATGATTGCATTCATTAGGACTATGAGTAGATCTGATTGAATATGATAAGCATAAGGATACCATCATTATCATCGACTATCTACACTAGCTCTATCCAAGCTACTTCATATGAAGTTTGGTTAGGTGAGATGGAATACAAAGCTAGTACGAGGATGATTCAGCCCTGATTCAGCCAGTACTATTCAGCCACTTTGCTTTGAATAACCTCTTAAACACAATGGAGCTGTCAGTGATTGGAGGAGATGATAGAGATTGTTGAGGATACCGACACGACAAAAAGGAGAGGTTAAAAAAGATCTTGCTTGTTTGGAGGGGTGATGATGATCGATATGAGATCTACCAACATATAAGCTGCTAATCGTAAAAGGATCTTGTTATTGTTGATACTCCTTCTTTTCCTTCCATTCACAGTTGCTTCCTCCTTCTGAAGTGGTAGATGCTTCCATATAAAAAAATATACAACATCAAACCAGAATATCATATTCATATCGTCGTCATTTCCATCAGAATCAACACATCAACACTAACAAACAACAAAGCATCATGTCCACATCATCAGTAATACCAACTGGCTGTGAAAGCTCTTGCCCTATCGGAGAGTTCTGCGGTGTCGATGGAGAGTGCCATACATACAATTGCAATGAGTGGTATCAATTTGCTTTCTCCAACTTTACCGACTATGATTCGAGCATGCCGCTATCATGTGAGGAGAGATCACAGTTCGATCCAGAGTATCCAGATGTTGACAATGCTGGTGTGATCTTTGGTTGTACAGGGTTTTCTGGTAGCATACCGACACCACCCAAGGCTGTTGCATAGCAATTTACGAGGAAATGTACAAGAGATGATGATGATAAGCTAGTGACATTTGTATGTTATGGAAAGTCCGCGTTAGTGTTAGTATTATTTCATCTACTTATGAATGCATGTTATCTGAGTGCTTCATTTGGCCTGTATGTATCCTCGATTGTTTGTCCTTGCAAACTGTATGCACTAACTCGAGTTACTATTGTCTCTCTTCATCGTCACACAGCAATGAAAAAAGGTAGATATTGCAGTAGATATTGCCAATTTCTACACAATTTCTACGATATCCTATGGTATTCGATTTGCAATTTCTACTACAATTTCTTCCATGATAAATCGGGCTGCAGCTAATCGCTGTAAAAGTACAATATCTACTGCAATAGTTGTATTTTGAGGTTGATTTCTACTACAATATCTACGATTGGGTACCCTTTAGCGATGCCGTCGACAGCCGAGCAGCAACCATTTCTACGGTAATATCTACCCGAAGTAACCAATTCTACAGCAATCTCTACTATCCGTTGGTATTCATATTTGTTGTTGCAATTGTTTTTACTTTATTATTGTATAGATAGTAATAGCTTCTTCTATCATCTAAAAATAACATGACATGGTAAAATGATATTCGTCTCTCCTCGTCGTATGGTCTCTCTCCTCTTTCTCTGCAACCACCGCCGCTTGTCTAAATAACAACGATCATCACACGGTAGTGTTGGTGATTATAACCTTGTTGCCGCCGCCATCCAGGAGTCTCGATTCTCTTCGCTCAAATCAATAACTCACCAAAGATACTTCAACTTGTGCCGCCACCCTCCATGACTACTTCAATCGCTCAACTCCTTCCTATGAATGTATATGAGTGGCGGCCGCCGATGGTGCCTATGTGTCCGGGAGGCGGCGTAGACTGGCGTAGTGGGCGACGTGCCATGGACATAGTAGGTGCATGGGTTGATCGATAAAT
>Ga0214478_100096_pt1 | contig 43263 bp, 31 predicted proteins | sample M1_20Mar14CPVII9_2_FD_178001 | JGI IMG/M metagenome (GOLD analysis project Ga0214478, IMG submission 178001) | Marine eukaryotic communities from Monterey Bay, California, United States - M1_20Mar14CPVII9sort6BwellD7 | ecosystem: Environmental > Aquatic > Marine > Unclassified | place: USA... | reverse complement strand
TCTTGGCGGATATACCCGCGGAGGTTGCCAAGTATAGTGCACAGGTCCTTCAATATGAGGGTAGTCCAATGTTAACTCCTGATATGGTTGATTTGATGACTGAGGATTACTTACCAGAGATGACAAGCGAGGGGTATGCTGCACAGAAACAGCAGGATAAAGTGTTTACCATGGCAGATTTGGGTGTGGTGGCAACACCAATTGAGAAGATTGCATTCAAGTATTTGCATCGATTTAGAAAGGGTGGTCACTTCATCCTTGCTGAAGGATACCATTAAGAGGGTTGATGGTTGGGATTTGTTGTATGAGCTGGGGGGATGTTGGTAATGTAAAATAGATATTATAGAACACAAAGAGAGTTGTTTCCCTCCAAAAACTACCACATACGTCTTATCAAAACATATCTTCTACTTTATACAAACTGGTCACCGTTTCTAAACAACAGTCTGTTCACTATTCAAAAATCAACAAAATGTTCTACCACGTGTTCAAAGATTATGCCTCAACAAGCTCCTTCTCCTTCTTAGTCTCGGCAACAGCAGGCTTAGGGGCAGGTCCTAAGATAGGTTCTGGCATGACAGATGAATGGTGGTGTGAAATCTTCCACTCTCCATCCTCATAGACGTAGACAAATGAGTAACGTCCCTTGACCTTATCTCCAGTAGCACCCATTGTGAACTCGTAGATACCAGCATCTTGACACCAATTATGTCCGATGGTAATCTCTCCGCTCTCAATCTTTCCTTGGGGCTTCTTCTTTAAGAATCCAACAAAGTAGTCCTTGATCAAAGCATAGTCAGTTCGTGGAACGTCGGAAACAGTTGGAAGAAGGACAGCCTTGCTAGCATATCGCTTTGCAACAGCATCAGGTGACTCAGTTGCCAAAGCCGAGTTCCAAAGTTGGAAAAGACCACGAACTTCCTCTTCAGTAATTGGTTGAGGCTTGGTACCCTCGGGCATGACACTTGAGTGATGTTGGGAGATCTTCCACTCTCCATCCTCAAAGACGTAAATAAAGGTGTATCGCCCCTTCACCTTATCTCCAGTAGCTCCCATTGTGAACTCGTAGATACCAGCATCTTGAGCCCAGTTTGTACCAATGATAATATTTCCGGATTCTATCTCTCCTTGGGGTTCCAACTTTAAGAAGTTAGTGAAGTAGTCAACGATACCAGGATAGTCAGTACGAGGCACATCACTAACAGTTGGTAGAAGAACGCCTTCCTTGGAGTATCGAGCTGCAACCTTGGTTGGTTCACCAGTAGCTAAGGCATCATTCCATAGGCTGAATAGTCCACGAACTTCATCCTCGGTAATGGGTTCGATGGAAGATACAATTCCCTCGGGCATGATGGAAGAATGGTGATGTTGTATCTTCCATTCTCCATCTTCATAGACATAAACAAAGCTGTATCTTCCCTTGACCTTCTTATTGGTAGCTCCCATTGTAAACTCGTAAATACCAACATCAGAACATTTGGTACCAATGGTAACATGACTTTCTAATATCTCTCCTTGGGGTTTCAACTTGAGGAAGTAAACAAAGTAATCATTAATACTATCAAAGTCAGTTCTAGGTACGTCTGACACAGTTGGTAATAGTACACCACTCTTGGCATATCGGGCAGCAACCTTCTTTGAATCTTCAGTTGCTAAAGCTGAGTTCCAAAGTTGGAATAAGTCACGTACTTCTGATTCAGTAATTGCTTTACCCATATCCATCTCCTCAGGCATGACACTGGAATGATGGTGTTGAATCTTCCAAATACCACCTTCCTTGACATAGTTGTAAGTGTATCTTCCTTTGACTTTGTCTCCGGTAGCTCCCATAGTGAACTATAGATAGTGATGATAAGGTTATATGCAAAAAATTACACATCTTATGAGCAAAACATATCTTTGTACATAAGACATACCTCATAGATACCAGTATCAGAAGCCCATCCATCACCAATCTTAATGTTACCATCTAGTATTTCACCCTGTGGCTGCTTAAGTAGGAATGAATCAAAGTAATCCTTTACTGAGGCAAAGTCTGTACGTGGTACATCTGACACTGTTGGTAGAAGTACTGGTGACTAAGTTCGAATGCATTTGCAATTTCCGAAAGATATCGATTCAATATGAGTATACGGTGCAATATACTATAGTACACATATGTATATATGTCTCTTTATACATCTATATATCCACTCACCTTGGTGTAACGATTTGCAACAACGGCACTGTCACCAGTAGCCAAAGCAGAGTTCCACAAGTCGAACAATGCACGAACTTCCTTCTCACTAATATCTCCTTCATCTCTAACCTTGGCACTAAAGTTATATTCATCAACATACTTTGGATATTTTGATAAATCTACATATTCTGATGATAATACATCGATATTTTCTCGAGCTAGTGTGTTAATATCTTTGTTTGTTGGCTTGTTTGTGTTACTTAGAATGCGAGGCCTAGCGAGGCCTACTGGTAAAGCTAATGCTAATTCGCCGATAATATTTGAGTCAAGTGCGAGATTATGTTGAGTAGATGATACTCTTTGTTGTTTGTAGGAGGAAACCGCAGAGCGGCGTCGACAACAAACACTACGTCGATCTATATGACGTGGGGGAGAACAAATTATGACGGCTTCGGCAAAAATACAAAGCCAAAATGGTCAAAATACGCCAAAAAATAACTTTGTACAATATTATCTATAGATTATCTATGTATCTTTGGGTATTGTATACGGGTATAAATTCATATTTTACTAAATTGTATTGACTGTGGTGTACCGACCTTCTTTAATATCAATATCAAACGACGTATTACCATTGCTAAAAAGTGTTACGATCCAGGGAGTATTGTATCTCTTATTTTGAAGGTAAAAAGGTAAGAATGATATATAAAAACTATTTTTTTCTGGTATTGTAGTATTTGAGTGGGGCATGAGGAGGATGTTTGAGATTAGTTATTGCAATGGCACAATGGTTTTGCAATATAACAGGCAGTTTCTTATCTGATATTCTAACTTATCTTATATTATATTGCTAAGATGTCTCTCGCTGACGAGTTTGTGGAGAAGCTAGAAGCATTTATCTATAACGACCTACCTTTGGATGAGATTCTGGTTCTCATCAATGAGTATAGTACACATGACGTTACTGACGGTATACAAAAGAAACCATGGTTATTTCACATGTTGTTGGCGTGTTTTGAAGGAGAATCAGAATCAGATAACGATATCAAATTAGAATTAGAAATTATTGAAATACTGATAAACTGTTATCCAGATGTGGTCAATATTGCTGTGGATGGGAAAGACTACTTTGGAAGTCCAGGAGAAAGTTATTACCCTCTACATGCTGCATGTCAAAATGGTTGTGGACAAGATGAGATAATTGAATTGCTATTGAAAAGAAGTACTAAGGGATTAGACCACATGTGTGCAATTGGGGATGGAGTTGCCGTTTGCTACTACCACCCAAAACCTGTAGCTGGTACACCTCTCCATTATTATGTGGGTACAGGTAAACCTGATATGAGTACTAAGGTAATAAAACGTCTTGTGGAAGCATGCCCCGAAGCATTGACAATGAGAGACATGAACACTCATGGTTTAACTCCGCTACATACCATCCTTCTTCCTAATGATGATGAACCTGACTTGGAAATCGTTAAACTTCTTATTGAATTAAATCCTTCACTGCTTAGTATGGGTGATAAATATGGTCGTCTTCCAATCCATTCGGCATCATCTAATGAACATATCACCCCTGATATATTGAGGTATCTAATTGGAGCATGTCCCGATTCTGTGGATAGAAGGGATCAGTTTTTAGACCTGCCATTGCACTATCTTCTAAAAGCAAGCCGTTACCGGTGCAGTGACACTGCTGTTGAAAATTTGAAGGTCTTCATCAATGCATATCCGAGGTCAGTATTTCAGGAAAGAGACGGTAGCTGGAGATTTCCAATTCAAGCCGCTGCATCTTGTCACAGAGTTGAGTTTTGCAAGTTGTTGGTAGACCTCTGTCCAGCATCTGTAAGAGATGAACAAAGATCTTTGGCCATCTTTAAAGCTTGTGAAAAGGGGTATGCCGAAACTGTGAAGTATCTTGCCAATATCTACCCGGAGAGTATCCACATGACATATCGAGGGATGAATCTTCTTTACCTTACCATATGCAGCGGAGGAAGTAGTGAAAAGGTCAAAGTTCTACATGAACTCAATCCTAGCTTTGTATCAACTAAAGCTGTTAATACGACAAGGGGACGGCATACCGAGTCACTGCTACCATTGCATACAGCCTGCATGAAATGGGATAGTGGGGAGAATAGTTTCCCTATTACCCCAGTTTATGATCTCGTGAAGACTCTCTTCGATTACTATCCGGCTGCAATTTTCGTTCGAGCCTTGGATGGCAGACTCCCTACTGACTTGGTGAAAGCTGTCGATTTAGAAGGCGTGGTCAGTACTTACTGTCATGATAATTTAAAGAAGACCATCTCTTTTTTGGAAACTCAACAGGGTTTTATGGAGGAAGCTAGAAATAGTAATTCATTGCATGAGACTGATGAGAATGGTTCACTTCTCCTCCACCGTGCACTAAGTGTGAAGGATATATCTATCGGTACCATCAAAACCATTGTGGATGAGAATCCAGAAGATGCCCTTCAAGTTGCTGATAAACTGGGAAGGCGTCCACTACACTTGGCTTGCATGAATAGCTCGTTGGATATAGTTCAATATGTCTTAGGATTAGGTTCTAGCACCTTGAGTGAAATTCTTGACGCTGAAGATAATAACGCCCTTCATCTTGCTTGTAAGGGTGGTAATTGTGAAGTTGTGATCTATATACTTGACAATTATCCATCACTGGCAATGGCGACAAACAAGATGAACCTTCTACCTTTACATCTATTATGTGATAGGAATGGAAAAGACATCATTCAAATCAGTAGCAGTGATGGTCCTCGAGGTCCAGAGTATTATTATGAACAGGAAAAGAGAAAGGAATACATCGATTCAATTTGGAGAATGCTTTTGGCATATCCAACAGCTGTGTCATCAGCTATAAACACAGAAAGTTAAAGATTCGTAGTCTAACATAAAGTTCTCCTCATCTGTTAATTTCAAGACACTTACTTGTTTACTTGAATAAACTAGATAATGTGCAACCTCTATTTCCTTCAAACACTATTCTTCTACTTACATACCAATACATGAAACAACAAACATCGCCAAGGCAACAACCAAAGAGAGCGAGCATGATCGATTAAATGGAGCTTTGCTGCTATCTGAACCATCCGGTTCTTCTTGGTCTTGCCACCAGTTTGATGGTTGGGTTGGGGATCTGCTAGTCATATCACCTGGAGCCTCGGTAGGAAAGTCTCCTTCCAAGGAAAACAAAGCACTGCTTGGACTTAAGGTTATATTGGTATATTCTAGATTGGTGTATTCTTCCCAATATTCATCTTCCCAAGGATCTACTACTGCTTGTTCAGTCGCGGCAGTTGTTGTTGTTGTTGTGTCGACTTGTGAAACTGTTGGACTTGGAGTAGCCTCAATAGGACTACTAGATGGTGATTCTGTTACTGGCGATACCGACGGGGTGTTAGTTGGTGATGATGTCAGTGTATCAGTGCTCAAAGATGTGGGCTCGGTAGTTGAGTCGGAATCCTCGTCCTCACCGGCAGATGGCATAATGGTCAGGCTGTCAACGTTTGGACCACCTGCATCAGTAGATGCCACAATACGAATTACATTTGATCCTTCTAAACATTGAGCTTCCACTGCTTCACTATCCTGCCAAAGCTCCCAGTCTCCTGTTGACGAAAGATCAAGAGTTCCAACAACTTCGCTGTTTACCATCACCTCAACAGGTCGATTCTTGTTATTATCAAAGGCATAGCGGATAGTAACTGAACAGCTCCCACCTGTGCTCTCAACGTTGGTAAACTCAATGTATGAACCCTTATCTCCCATATCAGCGTATCCAGTTCCAGTGTATCCTTCATTTTTACCCGCAAGTTCGACATCATCAAAAGTAGCATCCCCGGCTTGATATGTTGTCTGTTCCTCGGTATCATCACTGGAAGGACTTGTAACGACTGATACTGGTGGCTCTGTTTCAACAACTTCAGTAACGGTTGGGCTATTGGTTTCAACTGCTTCAACGGGAGGCATAGGACTTTCAGTCTTGATAGCCTCAATAGGAGGTAGGGTAGGACTCTCTGTCTCGACAGCTTCAATATTTGAGTTGGAGTCCTCAGCGGTAGATGACATTGTAACCTTCAGGCTGTCAACGTTTGGACCACCTGCATCAGTAGATACTACAATTCGAATGTTATTCGATCCTTCCACACATTGTGCTTCAACTGCTTCACTATCCTGCCAATCCTCCCAGTCTCCTGTTGGCAAAAGATCAAGAGTTCCAACAACCTCGTCGTTTACCATCACCTCAACAGGTCGATTCTCGTTATCACCAAAGGCATACCGGAAAGAAAGTGAACAGCCCCCACCTTTACTCTCAACGTTAGTAAACTCAATATATGAACCCTTATCTCCCATATCAGCGTATCCAGTTCCTGTATAACCTTCATTCTCAGTCTTGACTTCTACATCTTCAAAAGTGGCATCCTCAGCATTGTATACTGTACTTCCTTCTTTGTCGTCAGGTGAAGGAGTAGGGCTACTCGTTTCCTTTGCTTCTGCTTGTGCAACAACTTCAATGAGACTGCAACCTGGGTCACAGGTGACTATGCAGCTCATCTCATACTGACACTCGTTTAGTGTGCCTCCACTCGACTTTGAAGAGCAAGCATTATCATCACTAATATCCACATCCATATCTCCAGTGTTGTCAAAGCTGGCAAAGTAGTCGGGGACACAGCATTTTGATCCATCGTCTAGACATGAGATGGTTACAGATTTACCAAATGAGATAAAAGAAACTTCAGGAGCTGGACCGGGTGCAACTTGCTTGTATGTAGGTGACGGGGTTATCTTTGTTGGGCTTGGGGTTGGAGAGTTGGTAAGCGTAGAGGTTGGACTTTTTGTTTCAACAGCTTCGACAGGGGGCAAAGTAGGACTTTCCGTCTCGACTGCCTCAACAGGTGTTGGTGAATCAGTCTGAGGTGAATCAGTTTGTGCCGTACTCGTACTGCCAAGATCAATTGTAAAGGCTTTACGACTCATGTGATATCCCAAGCTACTCCCTCCCCAGGCAAAGAGGAATGTATTGTCACCCTCTTCTTCAGTTGTCACCTCTCCATCTTCTACCAATAGCTTTGTAAACGACATGGTAGTTTTCCCATCCACTATTTCGATTGATGTGTCTCGTAAAGTTTGTCTATCATCAGTCATTGGAGTTGCTCGACCAGTTGCCAAATCATACTTCTGTACCGTATCTTCATCGGGAATACCAATCACTGCCTGACTATTTGCCATGGACCCAGACGGAGAGAATCCTAATCCGATCCACCCGTCAATCTCAACCTCCAATCGACCACAAAGTATACCATTATCATATCCTTCTTCTGACGGTACCACGGCATAGTAAAGAGTGGCAATTGGATCAATCTCTTTCATTATTCCAACTGTGTCGCGACAATCCAATACTGGTACCTCTTGAACTGACCGTTTCCTCAATGCAATCTGATCAGTGTAATAATGAGATGATAGAATATATTGCATAATATACATATGAGATGATCAGAGTTATGATATGAACACATGATATGCACAAAAGAATAATAACAGTTGCAATATAATATTATGAACAATTATACATACTTCATCTCCAACTTTTACGGCTTGTCCAGTATATACAGTGGCGGCCAACAGCAACGCGGCACATGTGTATAGACTCTTCATGCTGTTGCAATGAGTTGTGTTCGATACTGATATATTATTTATGAGGAGTTGCAACTCATTTTTGATACGATCGATGTACCTATTGCCCACCGCCTGAGCACTTTATCTTCACAACTAAGCTTTCCGATAGGAGGCCATCTATTGCCTTCCGGCGGCGTTTCGCCATCACTAATCTACTGCCATCACCTACCATACAAAATAATGCTCAAGCAATCAACGTTGTTTCGCCACAGTTTATTCATGGATTTTGTGCAAACAAAGCATAGTATGTTGATGATATATCAACCATGTTCGTCCTCTTTATAGCAATAACCATCCTTAATACGGCTACTAATCATGCCGTTGTGGCATTTATACCGCCATCAACATATCAACAGCCAATTGCAACAACTTCTTTTTCATCACCCATCACCTTTTCACAACCACCAATAATATCAACAAATCGTCATCATATATCACCAATAAGCAATAGAAGAACAACTACAACAACACGTTTACAATCATTCTTTGGTCTAGGACCAGGAGAACTAATACTAATAGCCATAGCAGGACTACTAGTGGTCGGACCAACTAAACTACTACGTCTATCAAAAGAAGCCGGAGAAGTGGCTGGCAAGACAGCATCTGGATTAGGTAACGAATGGGATGGAATAAAGTCTATACCAGAAGAATTTCAAAAGGGTGTAGAGGAGGGTGAAATTGAAGCGCGGAGTAGGAAGGCTAAGGTTATGGATAAGATTGGTGATGGTGGTGAATTGTCATCTAAGAAAGAGTAGACATGTGCACATGATGTGAGTTTTGTTGGTTAAGCGGGTTGATGTTTTCTCTGAATGAGTAGCTGTTCTTCAATAAAGGTGAGATTATAAAGCGAAATTGTAGGAAGGATAAAGAAATGCGGTCTTTATGTGTTGCGTTCCCCTTTATCCCATGTTTGGTTTTACTTTTCTACGCCATTTATTCGGGATGAAACTATACAAACTTTTCACAGAAATGTGTTAAGTGTATTGTTACACGGGTTTAACGCCAAATCAATTTATAAATCGTCCTCAGACACTTTGTCATGCTTATATCAGTGCAGGATAGAGTCACAGAGGATCGGACATTCAATATGTTAGGATAGGATTGTTTTGTGGGGGTATTGAGATGTTTTTGTCGCTTACTAACTTTATCATCTCCCATATCCATTAGCAGATCAAACAATAGAAGACATGGCTAGGGAATGACTTTTATAAGGTACGTAACTATTAAATCAATTCACAACAATTTAGAAGTAAAACCATGAATATGTCAGGGCACTCGTGTATACAATGACGATGATTCCGTTACATTCATGGAAGAGTGATACAAAGACTCATACAAGGGCCTTTTCTGGCTCTTTTGTATACTTGGTTTTCAAGATACATTACTTGAGATTTACTTTGTCATTAGACGTATCAATCTTTATGAGTTGATGTCTTTCAATATATATTAATTTATATATGTCATGATTGGCATCATAGTGGATTGATGCACATTTTATATTATACTCACTGTATTTGTGTTCTCTATTTGCAGGTATGATGCTGTCAGAGATTTTGGGGCATAATGGTCATTCAATGTAAGTCATTTTAGTCAATTGATATATGTATGTTCACGCGCTCTACACTCTGTGCTGTATCCTCCAATGATACTGTCCCAATTTTTTCGAGTACGCAATAAAGAAGGTGGACGGGGTTTCACTAGTCTATTCTAATGCTTAAACTGTGCATTGATAGCGTTTGATACTTCTTCCAACGACATATATTCAAACCATACTATTTTCTGTTGTCTCAGGTCATACTCTTAAGTCGGCGTGTTGGGTATCGGGCTGTGTCATATGGTGTGTACGACTATTCTCTGGATTATGTTTCACTTCTTTAAATTAAATGAAACCACTTATCTCATACTTGATCTTCTCTCATCTACTTTAACAAAGTACGTACATACTCATACCTACTAGAAAAAAAAACTGGATCTTGGGGTACACAGAATAAGCATTTCGACATTGAGAGTTTTACTTTCATCATTAATAAACAACATGTCAGGTAACGACGATCAACACTTTGAGCTCAAGCATGTCATTGGTGCCCAATCTAATGGTGGACTTTGTCTGCTAAATGAAAGTACAATTGCCTACTCGGCAGCAAATCAAATAATTCTTCATGATACCCAAGATAATTCACAACAATTCATCAACACTGGCGGTAGTGTCACTGCAATATCGGCGAGTCATTCAACCAATCTTCTAGCTGTGTCCGAGAAAGGGGATGTTAAGTTATACGACACGTCAACCCTTCGCTGTAAGAGAACACTCGCTACCGAAGCAACAAATGATATCATTGACATTTCTTTAAGTAGAGATGCCAAGAGATGCCTTACACTTGGCGGATCTCCCGATCATATTCTAACAATGTGGGATGTAGACCGATCGATAGTCTTTGCATCACTCAAACTATCAACAGTTACAAAGAAAGACTTGTCGAGTGTATCAATGTCTCCCGACTACAGCCAAATTTGTGTCATTGGAAAGAAGGTTGTTCGGTTGTTCAACCTTTCTATCACAACAAAAAGATTTCAAGTCTTCAAGGCTACTGATCTTTCTATATCCCCGAATTACACTGCCCAGTTATGGCTAATTAATGGTGATCTCGTGATTGGAAGTGATAGTGGAAGTCTTCTTGTACTGGGAAACGATATGCAAACAAAGCAACTTCTCAAAGTCGAATACCCTGTCACCTCTCTCGCCCCATGTCCACGAGGATTTGCAATTGGTTGTAGCGAGGGTACATTGGTCATCTTTCAACAAATGAACAAAGATTCTAGTTTTGCAGTAACACGAACAATTTACACCCAGCAGAATTCACCAATCCATTCAATGGTAGTTACAAGAGTACAGCAAGGCAGCCAGTCTGTGATATGCCTCACCAACAATCGTTCAATCATCAAAGTACCACTCATTGATAATGGCAATAACACCGACGAGACTCAGCTAGTACCATCGTTAAACCTATCCGCACGACGATCTGATATTGACAATCTCATACCTGATACCGGCACACTTTTTGTAGATTCTTGTGTTTGGAAACCTCTCATTGTAATCGGGGGAAACGACGGAGTTATTCGTCTATTCAACTATCAAACTCGTCAGGTGGTGTTAAGTCAAAAGTTTGATGAGAAGATATCCAGTTTAAGCTTTCATTCAAGTGGGCAGTATCTTCTAGTTAGTTCATCATCGACCGTGTCTTTGAATACAGTCCTTACAGACAAGTTGAGCACATTATGGCAAGTAGAATCTAGACAGTCGCCTGCTTTAATCTGCTTCTCCAAAGGAAGCTTGTTTGCCGTCTCTTTGGGAGGCACAACTACCATTCGAATACATGACATTCAGTCTTCGTTTGAGATTGTATCGACTTTGAGAGGAGGTCATACCAAGGCAATTATCGAGATGACTTTTGGGCATAAGGACGAGCTTGTTAGTGTTGGTGCTGATGGAGTAGTCTGCCTATGGGATATTAATAGAAGCGTGACCAAGACACGAACAGTCGACTTTACCTCTCCAGCTTTCCTCTCTGCAGTCATCACTCGAGATTGCTCTCATGTATTTGCTGTATCCGCTGACGGTCAACTCAAAAAGATTGATGTAGTCAAGGGTGAGCTTATTGTACAATCCAAGCTTGATGCCAATGCAAGGCTCATGACGACTCTCGGGGATGGCAATGTTGTGGTTAGTACGACTGACGGCAGTGTGGAATGTATATCCTTGACAGAATCGCCGTCTACCAATCTAAGACAAGTTTGCTTGGATTCTTCACAGAGTAGAGTCTCATCTATTCATCATTGTACAAGTAGTGGCTTATTGATATCTGCATCAAGAGACGGATTTGTCTCTATTTACAAACGAGGGGTACTGAAGAACAGTCGAGTAGCTACCGTCCACTAGATGGAGTATCAGTTATCTCCTCTGTTGATCATGAAAAGCAATTGTACATTGAGAATGAGTTGCAAACGAAGATTGTCACACTCGAGTCAAACCACAAAGTAGCTATTGAAAGTGCCCAGGCTCAGCATGAGGCTCGGAAGGCAACACTGAAAGATGATTTAGAGATGAAAAGAGACCGGCTCAAGTATGAAATCAATGAAATGAGGGATGAAAATGATGCTCAAGAGAAGCAGCATGAGGATCAAGTGGATGCACTAATGACTGATCATCAGAAGAATACGACTAGTATTCGTCAAGATTATGAGAAGAAGCTTGAGATAGAAAAGAACAACACCAATCATCTCTTTAGTGATTTGGAAGAAAGAAAGCTCGAGCACCAAAGAGAATCTGCTGAACTCGAGACTAGATATTCCGAATTGATAAGCAAAGAGACTCTGGCGCTGAGTGATATGCTTGTTGCTGAAAATAAGAAGAATGAGCAACTACTCAGTGATATTAAGAGTCTGAAACGGCATGCCAAAGAACAACAAAGAGCACTAGAAGATGATGCTGAGCAAGAAATGTCAGACTTGGCCGCTAAGCACAGCTCTGCTCTGCAATCGTTGACGGAGAAGAATTGTTTACTCAACACCGACAAGAGTATACTCAAGCAGCGATACAACACACAACTAGAGGACCTTAAAGAAATTATCTTTCAAGTTTCATTTCAAGAAGACAAGATTCAAGCATCAGAAGAGACTGTATCAACTCTTGATAGCACAATCAAGGCTGATAATATTGCCATTGGAGAGCTGGACAAGTCAATCCTACAGAAGGAAAATGAGCTTTGTCACATCTCTTCAAAGAATATGAATGAAGAGCACAATAACAAGTCATTACTTCAGGCAACGAGTGATTTGAAGACTGCTCTTCACGAGGAGGAAGTCAGGGTCAAGAAACAAGCTCTAGCATTAAAACAAAAAAAGAAAGAGCTCAAACAAGCGACGAGTATAACCACAAAAAGTAGAAATGATCTTTCAACCATGACAATGAAGTTGAAACAGCTGCAGACGAGTTGTACCAACACCATAGCGATTGGAGATGAGAAGAAACAACTCATCGACGAGTTAGAGCAAGGAATTGCTAGTGCCAGAGTTCATTCGGATGATAACAAACTTCTAAAGGCTAGTGTAGTCTCTCTGTCCGACAAGTTTCTACATGGCACGGACATTAAGAAGGCAGAGAGCTCATCTTCAGAAAAGTTGATAGTAATGGAGAAGAAGATTGATGCACTGAGATCAGCAATTCGAAGGAAGAAACAAACGCATGAGACTGAAATGAATCGCCTCAAAAGGGAGCAAGCGAGTTTGGAGAAGGTAAGTGTATCTTTAGATCAGAAGTGTTGTATGATGATGTGGCTTGCTCATCACTGTCCTCCACCTAATGTATCTCACACTTCTCAGGAGCTTCAGGATGACAACAAACACAAGAAGAAATCTGTTCAATACCGGGCAGCTTCATCAAGCGGGCCGTTATCTGACAGCAAGTTGATGAATCAGAGCTAAAAAGGTGTATGAATATGGGAAGTGTAACATAAACTTTATCATTATGATAACTCAAACAATAAGACTACCTAACGTACTCTACATTTGCACCATCACACCCTTCTCTCCTGCTGTTACTCCTAGCCTCACGTTCTTCCTCTTGCAACCGTAGGTTATGTGTTGAAAGAATGTCTTGAGCATGAAAGGCATCTTCAGCTAGTGGTTGACTCTCATCAAATCCATCCTCATCGTCATCATTCAATGTATTGGCATCTTGATAGGAACCGTGCACATCTTGTGCACTCTTCTTTTTGCTACTCTTCTTCTTATCACCTCCACCACCAAAAGCATTCTGAATCTCCCACTGCTGGGTTCCAATATCAGGGCCATCGTTGACATTCATTTGAAGAAGAGGTACTTGTACCTCCACCACACCAGTGCCTTGATTGTATGTCTTACTTGCTTGACGAGTATCGACGGGAAAGGGCAAGATGCACTCTGTTTTGACATCCTTTGTTGACAGGACTAGTAGGAATGCTGATAACTCTACCGTTGGAGGAGTGCTCTCGAGATTAGACAAATCAGATTGTTGGATTGAACATTTGGCAATGATACTGCAACCACCTTCTAACCAAGACAAATCTGATGATGACTGTAACAAAGTCGTGATATCTATTGGCATTGGTGTAACAAGCAATTGAGATTCATGAAGAGTACTCTCCTTATCATTATCCTTGAGCTTTGGAGACCTAATCATCTCTCTCAAAGTTGTACTTGGCTGACCTTGAGGTACAAGATCATCTTGATGTGCTACTAACTTCAAGAAATCAAATAGCGGCATGCACTTTGAGTCGTCGCCCTTACCAACAATGAAGAGCTCAATATGAAACTCTGCTTGAGTTGGAGTTTCAGTTGACGAAACTTCACTAATCAATGCCAAACTCTTCTTGTTAGATTCATCACTGACAACAGATGATGAACTTTCCACCTCTTCGACAATGGCAGACTTACGCCCCTTGACTCGTTGCTTTGCAACCGTAGGCTTTTGTGTACTTCCAGTCTCAGGCATGATGGGAAGACTTGTCAACTCATCAACATAGCCCGCATACTTCATTCTGGGTGTCTTGAAACGCCTGTCTAATGTTGCACCAAACTTTCTTGACGCACACTGAATTACCAAATCACAGACAAAGTGAAAGTGACTTGGATCTGTATTCATTTGACGAACAACTTCTGGATTTAGAATACAGTCTGCCGCAAATGCTGCATTGCCACCCTTGTCAAAAGTCGGACGCAGCTCGCCCATGCTGGTTGGCAGCCGCCATCCACTAACTTCTTTACCAGTCTCATCGTCTAGCCCACTTCTTTGTGCAGGTTTGTCAATGATTGGATGACTCACAATGTTGAGAAAAATCTTGACGTCGTTACTTTTGTTTCCGTCATTGGCACAAGAGTTGGTTGTGTCAGGAGAGGCGATGCTAGCTAACGACGACGGAACGTATGATTCATTTACGTTGTCATTGCCAAAGTGATGACCTTGATTTTCCTTGACTAGACGAGTTTTAATAACAATGCCCGACGGATCAGGTGTAATCACTATTCCTTCGTCGTCTTTGTTTGTTGTGGAGGGTGTCGATAAAGGAGGTGCTAAGGAAGAGGACAAAGCCATCGGCGGAGTGTAGTTAATCGAGTAATTATCATCTGATCTCGCCATTGTTTAGTTGTGTAGACTGGATATTAATGTGCCTTCTACATACATACCTACCTCTCACACTTTTGTTCTTATCATAACAACTATCCACAGCCACCTCGAACACTAAACACTCACTTATTATAACAATTATCCACAGCTAGATCGGTTGTAGGTGAAGTTTTACCTACATACCTTCTCTACTTCACTCTATTCATAATCATAAACGATGATGATTAGCCTAATAACGCTTGTCATAATTGCTATACATTTACTTGTCTCAACAACAGCAACAGAAGAGCAGTGCCACCTTGACTGCAATTCACCAGACAGATCCCCAACAAGACCGTGGGACGAGACTGATCCCCTACGTAATCCTCTACGTCTAACAAAACCATACCCGTTCCATATTGCTGCTAATGATGATCTAAAGCAGTATCTACCAGCTTTTTGTAAACTTGGTTGTAATTACTTCTTTGTCTCGGATGAGAGTTCAAAGACCACAACATTGAATACATGTCTCGAGAAGTGTGACGAAGAATACAACTGGACAACTGATACGCCGCCATATAATGATTATATAGAAATGGCTAGATTAGAGTGCCGTGACGGATGTTTACTGGCACTGAAGCGTTGTCAAGCTGGCTACTATTGTCAACAAGTGTCGTTTAACGATGATGACGATGATGACGAAGACAATACATATCAAGGAGGTAATATGCATCCGTGCAACCCTGGTACATATAGAGACGTAGATTACACTGCTGTTGAGGAATGTATACCGTGTTCACCAAACTATTACCGAGAAGACATAAAGGGTAGAAGTATCGAGAGTTGTTCACCTTGCCCAGCCGGAACCTTCGCCGTAAATCCTGGGAGTACGTCAATCAAAGCCTGTCTTCGTTGCCCAGCCGGCACTTATTCAGAGGAGGGTGACTATTGCAAGTGTATAACTCCTCAAGCTTGTGCCGCGGATCAACTGCCGCCGCCGGCTGATGCCGAGAAGAAGGGTACACAACCATACATTGGCAGATGGTGAATGTTTGTGTTCCATTGTATATTTACAAGAACGTTGCAACCTTAGCCTTAAGCTGATAAAACTGTGACTCAGTTGTATGATCTCGAACAAGGTTCATAATCTCAAGTGTATTCATACCATCCTTACAACAAGAGGTAAAGACACGTGCCAATGCCGCAAGTGGTCTTGATGTTGTTGATTTAGTTGATGGTAGTTCTGATGATTGGCATATGGCTTGTAGTATCTCATGATACATGGTAGAATCAATATCCAATGCTGTATCATTATTATTGGAGCCTCTTTGCATTTCATTCCATAAACGTATGGCCACGCCTGCTCCCATTTCTTTGGCACGTTGTATTCTTGCATCCTTGGATTCATCTTCTGTTGATGAGTCGTTGCCGTCACCATCTTTTACAGTATCAAACTCATCATTGACCAAACATGATTGCAGCACAAAGTAGAACGAGTCCATATCCGGCTTGCTAACAACATCTAACCCATCATCAACACTACTGCTACTTCCCAACGAGCTATACAACTCATAATTCAATTTAACATGCTTATTCCATTCCATCCAAGATAACAAAAATGAAAAAGCATAAAATGCCTTATCAGTATCATAACTTTTTGACCAACAGCTTAATACACAATTCCAATTTTCTACTGTTGGATATAGTAAATCACTGTTTGATTGATGTTGCTGCTGCTGTTGCTGTACAACTCTAGACAACATACCCCAAATAACATCCTCCGCTTGTTGTGGTACCTCCCTTCCACTAACTTCCTTACCATAGGATAATAATACCATATTGTATATCTTAGATGTTGGCGTCGGCAAAGCAAATTTTGTATGTGATAAATGTTGTGGATATGAATTGTACACCCCTTGATATGATGATGTTGATGTGTTGTTATCTTCTTTTGATGCTGATGTGGTTTGTTCGATGTCTTCTTGAGCTGTATCATCATCTGCTTTAGTAGTTGAGTCTATCAACTTTTCCGATTTAGATTGGACTTGTTGTTTATTCCTCAGAGCTAACGGACTGCATAACTCTAATTTATGTAATATTGCACCAGCTCGTTGTGCCAATCCTGTAAAGCCTATACCCAATTCTTGCTCTTGTTGTTGATTAATAGGAGCATAACTAGGTCGTCGTGGTGGATTTTCAGGAGTCATTGTCATTAGTCTACCAATGGCCTATATTGTGTACAAGTTTTTGAAAGAGATGATTAGCATGTTGGTTAGAGTCTGTGAGAGTACAGACACATAACGTACACACACACACATCTCTTTATTACAAGAACAAATACATAAACACAAAGAACGTACCCGATGGCAACGTTCCGTCCTCGGACGATCAATCTCTCTCCATATATTCGTTCTATATAAATCATCCAACATTCGACATAGGAAGCGTGTTTGTATATCTATTCTTTGTAACTTTGAGAGTTGTTTAGTAACTTCTGGGTTGTTTGGTATTGTGTTGATTTCTGCTTGAGGTGAAGATTGTTGCTGTTGTTTTTGGAGGTTTGAATTGGTATGGTTAATGGCGCCTGCACGTTGTTCTAACTCTGCTGATCTCCTTTGAGCATTAATATATTCATCTACAATAACACCATTATAAGTCATACACAATGGTACCAAGTTCATACCAAATATACGACGTTTCCATGTACCATTAAGTATAGGTGTAATGTCTATATTGTTTATGCTGTTGGTAGTATCTTGATATTGTTGTGAAGTATTAGTAGCAGTAGCAGTAGTGGGGGAAATGAATGGTTGATATGAACTCCATGCATCATCATAATCTGCTGAACGGAACCAATCTCTCCAATCTTCTTGTGTATTGATACTATTAGATGATGATTGCAAATGATGATGTGAGTCATCATCAGTTCGTCTTTGTGTTGATATAGAAGAAAAAGTACTAGAAGCAGCAAAGAAATTATGACGCTTTATGATGTTGTGCTGACGAACACATGATATGGATAATGAATGCATCATTGTTGAAGGAGGCCGTGTATATTATGTTTGTTTGATAGCGTGGGCGCTGATATCTGATACCATATCTACATCAAGCAACTTTTTAAGCTTTTAACACTCTCATAAAAAGGAAGGATACCGACTTAAGACATAAAGAGTCGTTTTTGATATTAGGCTGTGAGTAAGAGACGATACAAGCTGCTACCACAAGTATGGACACCAAAGATCAAGGCCATCGATATGGTAACTTTCCAAATTATTATACATTTAACCCACCTACGAATCGTCTATCAGTATTGGAAGATACGAATATATTAAGCTATATACGACATGGTCTAAGAAATACTTTATCATGTGATGGGAAGAAGGTGATTAGTAGTAGTAGTGGTGGTAGTAATGAAGAAGTAAGCGAGGAGGAGCGTGCTACAAAGAAACTACGTTTGGAAACAAAATTACAACGTCAACTACCGGATTGTATATACTATTGTGATTTAGGTTGCAATGAGGGTGATTTGACAATTGCAATGGCATCATCACTTCATAAAAAGTATACATCAAATGAACATGATTCTTCAGAAGATGAATCGTTAGTTGATAACGTATCATCATATTCAAAAGTTGTTGTCAGTAGTAGTGTAAAGGTATTAGGATTAGATCTTGATCCAATGTTGATTGATCGAGCTAATAATAAGATAGCATCTTCTTCCGAATTTAGTGCTGTTGATAACAAGTCTAAAAAGGTAGAAGAAGTATCAAATTGTGGTATCGATGCAACATTTAAAGTTTGCAATCTATGTTCTGAATCGAAACATAATAATGCATATACATCATACATTAATGATCAGAATTTACAACTAAATGATACATCAACATCAACTACAGAAGCATCAAAGAACAGTGAACAATCCACAGCAAATACATCCACTCAACTATTCCATCTAACAACAATATTCTCAACAACAATGTGGATACATATACATAGTGGTGATATTGGATTACAATCATTTATTGAAAGGGCATGTTTATGTACTAAACGGTATTTGTTGATTGAACCTCAACCTTCGGGATGGTGAGTTGTTAATGCAATCATGTGTGCATATAATATGAGATATTGATTGATTTCTTTTTGCTTATGAGTTGCTCACATCACTATGTTTTAACTCTCACTCTGGTATTATGACGACACAGTTATCGAAAAGCAAACACACGCCTACGTAAAATGGGTAGACAAGAGCTAGATGATGTAACACCAACACGTCTAAAGATGAGATTAGATATTGAAAGTGCTATTGAACAAATAGTTATTGGTTGTGGATTCCGTAGGGTTAGTTTGGATGAGATTAGTGGTACAAAGACCTCTACTAACGATGACGACAAGACTACCGATGATGGCAAGAAGAAGGATGCTGCTACTACTGCATGGAATCGATCTCTACAATTGTATGAACGGCAGGCTTAATCCTGGGAACTGCATGGGTTGGTGATTTAGAAGGCTAGAGCTTGGGAATCACGGTTCTTCTTCTTCTTCTTCTTTGCTGAATTGCTTTCATCAGCACCACCCACAACTTCTTCTTGTTGTGTTTCTTCCTTCATTGAATCCAACATCTTTTTACAAACAGTTACCTTCTTCTTTAATAACTTCTTCTGATCCTTGGGAGGCTGACATGACAAAGCATGTTCAAAATCGACTAGTGACTCCTCGGTGTTACCTAATCTCATATTTGCGAGGCCTCGTCTATATAACAACTTGGTATTGTTAGACTCAAGAGATAGTACGATTGTACTATCAATAATGGCATTGCCCCAATCTAAATGAAATAAGAAGGAAGAGTCGGCGTTGGCTTGTGAGTGAAATGGTCAAGAGAACAACATTATAGAACACAGAACGCTACTACATACCTTCCAATTTGATATATGCCGCCGAGCGATTAGAAAGAGCCAGGGTATTATCGGGATTAGCATCCAATGCCAAGGTATAGAAACGAACGGCATCAGAGTAACGCTTCTCATTCATTGCCGTATTACCTTCAGATTTGAACTTGTCACTATCCAGTTCATTGTCTGTTAGAGTTTCTTCAACGATATCAACTCGTCTCATACTGGATGAAGATGATGTGGGATTGTCTACGAGTTCTTCATCACTATCACTTGTTTCAACAATACTAATCTTTTGCCACGACGAATCGGAGGCTTTGGTAGTTGTATCATTAGGGATGGTGTTGGAAGTCTGTGCATCTTTGGTAGTGGCAGACGACTTGTCATTCTTGACGACTTTACTTGGGGCCGGTGATGATGGTTGAGTACTCCTCTCGAGATCAGTGGCCCCTGGTGTGAACACCTCTTCAACAACATCATCATCCACGGCGTCATCAACTTCGGTAATTGCCATTCTATGGAACTGCTTTGTAGGAGATGGTTCCTTCTCTACCACTAACTTTGGCTCAGCAACAATCTTCGTCTCTACCACCTTTGGCTCAACAACAACAATCTCAGTTTGTTTCTTGGGTTGCACCTCTTCCTCCTCGTCGTCACTATCATCAATCGCGGCTAAAGCTTTATCAACATCAAACTTGTCCCACCGGTCAAAGTATTCCTTGGTACTTAACTTCTCCTTCCTAAAGACTTCGGCAGTGGCAGTAGAGGCTGCTTTCTTGGTAGCTGATTTGGGTGGTGGAGGATTACTCTTCTTGACAATAACTTTGGGCTTGACTTCAGCATTTGCTAGATTAGTGCTGGTGACTGCTCGGACAGGAGGGAGAGTAGTAGTATTTACCTTATCAGCGGAACCTTGGCTGCATTGAACTAACCAATCCTGGAGGCTATCTTTCTCACCACATTCTTCGTCATTGGCGGCGGAGGATGAAATTACTTGAACTTTCTTTTTCTGTTCAGTATTAGAAAGCTTAGCAACTTTATCCTTGACGGTCATTTCAAGGTGGGGGTACTTTCCAAATTTACCAGCCTTCAGAGTTTGTAGTATCGCCTTGAGCTCATCAATTGAAATTGAATCGCAGGAATTGACAAAGTCGTAGTCTAGCATTTCCGGAATGACCTCTGTCGGCTTAGCATTGGAAGAGCCGATGCCAAAGAGCGATGAATCATTGAATAGTTCAGCCATTTGTTATTTGATACTGCGTTGGTACTTGTTGTTGGTAGCAGGTAATAAACAATGAGAAGTGGCAACAGATAAAAATTGAAAAGTACCTACGTACTTACTTAACACACCATATCAACAAGCTCTCCCTTGCCAAATAACACGGTCAAACAATCAATCATCTAGTAAATAGACATCCAACGTCTACACCCATAATTAAAGCAGTCAATAAACACCATCACTTTACGTCATCATCATCAACAAACGATGGGGATTATATTTGACGTATCGAAGAGGAGCAATACCAATGCAAACAACTTTAAGAAACTCTGTCGGAGATTACGATCATTTACCAAAGTCAAAATTAATAAAGAATGCCTCGATACTAGTCGGTTGAAAGATTGTGAATTACTAATCATAAGTTCACCTCAATCACCATTTGTAGATGAAGAGTTGCAGATTATTAAAGACTACGTCAATGATGGGGGATCATTGGCAGTCTTTTCATCCGAAGGCGGATCACAAGGCTCAAATCTCAACGAACTAACCTCTGAATTTGGCATTAGTGTTGAGAATACTACCCTTGTTCGGGCTGTGTATCACAAGTATCTCCATCCCAAGCACGCATTGGTACAGAATGGTATTGTTCAACCCGAGATTGGTACTGAGAAGTACATTCCTCTCAATGATACAAACCGCAGTCAAAAACTACGAGAGAATGCGATGCACGAAGCCGCTACAGATCCAAGTATGTCGCTTTCATTTGTTTATCCCAACGGTACTACTCTTAGTGTACAATCTCCGGCCTACACATTACTCTCCTCTGGATCGACATCCTATCCTGTCGATTGTCCAATATCGGCAGTGTACGAGACTTCCAACTTGAGTGGTGAACAAGGTCGGGTTATCGTATGCGGATCATCTGATATCTTTGCAGATGCATGGCTCGAAAAGGAGGAGAACTCACAGCTATGTGACGTTCTCTTTCGTTTCCTCCTTCGTCAAAACGTGTCGTTTGATCCTTCACTGGGTCGCTCGGACTTTGAGGAGAAGGAATTAGTCCCTGACATTGCAACTTTGTCTCATCTTGTCAAGCCATGTCTACAAGAGAATGATCCACTACCACAAGATTACAAAAGTTTACTCTGTGATGATCTGTTCGGGTTGAGTAACGACCATGTACCCGACGTGATTGATACTTACAAGCAATTGAATATTACGCATTCTGAACCACTGACTCTAGTTGAGCCTCAGTTTGAATGTCCTCACCCACCTTTGAAAATGGCTACTCATCAACCTCGGATGCTTGATCCTCCGCCACCTGCATTAGAACTCTATGATTTGGACGAATGCTTCTCTAAAGATACCCAAACTCGTTTAGCTGAACTAACAAATCAATTTACAGAAGATAAGAATGATACCAACTTGGAACGGTATATTAAGGAAGCACGTTCAATCTTAGGAGTGGATATTGATGTACCGCCAAAACAAGTGTTGTATGATGTATGTTCACAGATATTCCAATTCAAACTCGAGAATGAGCCTCCATTGCAATGTTGAACCTATCAGGACGAGCGTAGTGATAGGGTTTGCGTAGTATTAATATAAAGTTGTAGTTTGTTGTGAGACATTTAACTTTAACTATTCTCCATATCCTTCTATCGTCTCTGTGTAAAGAAGGGAGACATTAATGCCTCTCTTGCCGTAATTCTTCGTTTAGGATCAATATCCAATAGTGAACGAAGTAAGCGTCCCAAACCTGAAGGCCGATCGTACTCTGATATCATCTGTTCAACTGGGACCATCTTCCGTACATGCTCAATGCTTCTTGATGACAACACACCGCGTATCTTATGCCAACCATGAGAGTCAAAACACTCCTTAGCCAATGGGCTAGTAGACTGCTGAAGAAGTTCTTTAGAAAATGGCCCGACAGCACGTTCAATCAGTGCAAGATGCTCTTCATTGTCATGTGTACCAAACAAAAGTTCTCCCATATACAATTCAGCAATTATACAACCTGCACTCCATAAATCAGAAGGGAAGCTCCATCCCCAACCTAATATCACTTCTGGAGCTCGATACTGGCGAGTATTAACAATTGAGCTCTTCTTTTCATCATCGTATGTGGCACCTAGGTGAGAAGATAGAGATGTTATTGGCATGTATTGTATTGGTATGAGACATGAGATCAAACACTCACCTCCAAAATCAATCACCTTAATCTTGGTAGAAACGGGAATTCGTTGACTTGATCCATCCCAACATCGATAAGTTGTCTCCTCATTATTTGAAAGTAGTATATTCTCCAGCTGTATTATTACAAGACGTAGAAAGCAGTCAGTTATGAGTATCCAACATGTCACAAACATAGCTGCAAGACACCTCTTACCTTCAAATCTGTATGGATTAATCCAAATCCATGTAAGAATTCCAATGTCTCAAGTAGCTGTTGTGCAAAGTCACGGACACAAAACATAGGAAACGGACGGTATTTATGCACCTTTAGGAAGTCGTATAAAGACTTTCCCAAACACTCAAAGGCTAAACAGTAATGCCCAGACGATAGACTGAACCGATCAAGTAGTGTGGCACATAAGTCCTTCTTCTGTCGTGATTGTTCCATGTTAATACGTTCACATATATCAGCCTCGATGATAGCACTCTCATGATACCGTTGGATATTACGGACAACCTTGATGGCTACCGTAGTGTTGAGATTGTCTTGTTGATCATACCATGAAGATGAAGATTGTCGATGATTTGGACGTATGTTTTCACACTGTACTACTCTTCCAAAAGTACCCAAACCAACATCACGGATGATACGATATCGGTTATCAATCACAGTGCCCGGACCACCACGAAAGTGGCCGACGGTATCATCTCGTGACGATCCAGAGTTATGACTTTCATGCTTCTTCTTCTTGTCCTTCTTCTTATTCTTTTTGTGTCGTCGTTTGTTCTGTTTCTTGTAATCTCTTCTACTGCTACTGAAGGAACGACTGCGGCTGAAATGCTCACGTTGGTGGTCATGACGACTGCTGTACATTCGTGGTGATAATGAGCGGTGTTGTGGGTTCGAAGAAGAGCTACGAGAGTAATTTGGTCTTCTTCTGTTCCGACTTCTGCTACGGATAAGACTAATACTTGAACTTCTATCCCTTCTTCTTCTACTCTTCTTCTTTTTCTTTTTAGAATTTGCAACCTTACTACGGAACGGGGGTGAATGGGAGTACGATCGTCGTTTGAATGAAGAGTCTCCCCTTAGATAGTTTGTTTCATTTCCTTGAGGTGAAAGGGGACGACGAGTAGACCTTGATGAGTAACCTGATCTTGAAGATGAGCTTCGTCTTGACCTATGCCGGTGCCTACTCTTCTTACCACTGGCACTCTTCTTTCTATCACTCTCCACTGACCTATCTTCTCCTAAATCTGCTTCCTCAGAGTCTCTTCTACTTGGTCTCTCCATTTGGTCAACAGCAACTGCTGCGGTAGTATCTGCCCTGCCACCCACGACAGCCAAGTGATTATCACTATCCTCACTAACTACAATTCTAATTCCTTCATTCCCCTCTTCTCTATTGTTATTATTCTGTCCTCCCTCTTCAATATTGTTATTTCTTCTGTTTGGGCGGTGATCATCTTCTCTCCTTCTTCTGTGCCGTCTATCTCTTTCATGGGATCTTTCCCTACTACTGCTAGAACTATCATAATGTCTATGTCTACCCCTATCCCTTCTCCTTGACGAATCATCTCTACGCCTATCCCTTCTCCTTGTTGATATACTACTGTTACTTCTATCCCTGCTATAACTTCTTGAATATCTCTTCATAGCATGACGTGATGAATTTCTTTTTCTTCTTTGATCAAATCTTCCCGAAGTATCACTGCGGCTTCTAGATCGATTTTTCTTTCTTCTATTGTCCCTACTTCTCCTCCGAGAAGAGGATTGATCATCTCTCCTTCTACTACTGTCCTTCCTCTTTCTTTTGTGGTCTCTATTTATATTATAATCCCTCATTTCCCTAATATCATTACTATAATTATAATCCCTCATTTCCCTATTATAATGTTGTTGTTGGTTCATCCAAGTGAGGTTTGTCCTATCGTTGTTATAATGTCTTTCTTGTTGATTCATTAAATTCACATAAAGTTGATATCTCTCAGGGTGATTTCTTTGCATTTGATGATGCAAATCATAATTTAAGGGAATATCATCATTATTATTAGAGTGATGTCTATTTCTCTTTTTACGACGTCGTTCTTTCCGTCCACGTCTGCTGCTATTGTGTTCACTATGTTTTCCATCATTATTTCTTTTGTGTGAATAATTGTGTTGGTCTTCTTCTAATCTATCAGCATTATTTTGGGGAGAATGTAGAGGTCGATCAATATCGTTATTTCCAACATTATCATAACCTCCGCCATTATTTTGTGGTGATGGTGGATACGGAGGTACTTGTTCATTACCATCCATTGTGTTACTTTGCTTTGCATGTATTAATTTAAAGTCGATCGTATATTATTATATGAACTTGAGCTCGATATAATAGCACGCCGAAACCCTAAGTACGCCCTATACACTGCAATTATAACTACTCAACCACTCGATACAATAAAGGCTGCAACCAAAGCCAATAGCTCCAAATAAATCCAATTGAGTTTCTATTCGGTCTTACCCGTATCCTCGTAAAATTAGTCCCAAGGTAAAATTAATCATTGAGCACCATCCAATTTATTAAATAAACATGAAGATTCCTATCAATCTATTGGGTGGTAGAAGTAATAGCGGGTTTATCTAAATCTAAATGTATAAATAGTCTAGCAGTGGTAAAATACCCAACTCTTATACCTGGTATTATAATTAGAAATGAAATTGAAATCTTATACCTCGCCTCTAACCAGAAACGTTGTTACGAAATCTGAAGGGAGGAGCTTAGTCTTTCCTTTCAAGCAGTCACTGCAGATACACCTAGGAACAAGAACTTTGCTACTATGTACTACACGATGGTTACCATCTTCCAGATGAATTGTGTAACATTTAGTCTCGTGATTCCATGATCAAGTTTTGGTATCATATTTTCATCGCCAATCAAAATGATATCTCCATCAAGATCAGAATCCTTATCTTGACAAAGAACAGGAGTACCTAACGCAAAGATTATATCATCTGTGGATAGAGAGAATGTGTTTGTGTCATCGCTGGAATCTGGACCATCTTTAACGATACACCTCTTAAAGCTGCCATCGTATCGAATAAAACGAAAGTGTTCTATATCACCGCTACTATAATCATTGAAGGATAACGCCTGAAAAGATTGTTGATCACCAGCTTCATCAGATGAAACAGATACAAATCGAGTCTTGACATCAAATTTGTAACTTGAAACCAAATTTGTAACATCGTGATCAGGTCCATGATTTTGGACAGCGAATTCGTATAACTTATTCATAAGCTTTTCTGCTTCCACACCACAATCATGCTCTTTGAGTTTGTTGGCATATAGTATACCCGGTTTGATACTCTGCACTTCACCTTTCGATTGAACACTATGCTCATACATTACTTTTTGTTGCTTTAATAATGTCTCCAACTCTTCTCCCTCTGCAATTCCAGATTTTACCATTGCAATCAGACCTTCAGCACGTTTAGTTGACAAATCATTATTTCTAGAGACTTCAAGACTCTTCTCCAAATACTCTAGTGTCTGCTTTACATCACCCTCCTCCTCAATCATCATACAACCAAGAATTTCATAGGCAAAGGCCTCGTAGACTCTACATTGCGAATGGATACGAATGCCTCGTACTTTCATTTGTCTAACTTTGTGAAGAATACTTTCGGCAACTTGCTCAGCCTCTATGGTTTCACTTGGACTACGATGGTTATTCCTGGATGTTAAAGACTCGAGTCTGACCACTAAGGCCCGCATCATTTGAACTGGATTATGTGTCATATTCACCTCTGCAAAGGCTAAATATTTCTTTGCCATTTCCATAGAAAAAGCATTACAATAAGACTGATGGCAATTGGGACAATGTCTCCAGGGATCTTCAACCCTACAATCCTCAATCAGTTCTTTCTGTACTTTTCTGAATTGTTGTTCCGCGTACTTAACAAGACAAGATATGTGCACATACCCAGACCCTCCACGACACGAACAATCTCTTCTAATCTCTCCACCCAATTCATCTGGTCCGTCATCTAAACAAATATAACATGTTGGTGTATCATTTTCTTTGTTGGTAGTTTTAGGTGGTGGTTTCAATTGCAACTCTCGATTGGCAGCAATACAATCGGTACATCTTCTCTCGTATTGTTTTAACTTCCATTGTTTCTTACTAAAACTCGATTGTGGTAATTCATTGCAACATGCTCATATCTTCATGGTTTATACTGTTTTTTATGTTGTATAAATATAATAATAGTGTAGTTATCCAATAGTAATAGTAAGGTGAGTTGTACTTTTATTTTTGTACTATACATGAAAAGATACCAAAAAAGCGGTGACTAATTGCACTGCGCCCAACTTCTTTTATAAACAACCACCACAACTCTTTATATAGGTGGAACTAATATAATATAACCACAAGCTTTGCCCTATTATCTATCGCTATTGCTGCCTTGAATGGCATTGAGTTGAGGTGCTTACTCCTCTTATCCCTGAGGATACCCCCATAAAATTTGCCCCAAGGTAAATTTTGTGGGGGTACAATCCACTACTTCTACTAACTGTTACAACTACTCGCCTACTCAACACATGACAGGAATACAGCCACCATCCTCATCACGAGCTCGATCAGCTCGGCCACCGCCATCTTCTACTTCAGCGGCAGCGGCGGCATCTCCTGGTATACAACGAACAACAATAACAACTTCCAACAACTCAGCAACAAATAATAATGCAACTGCCAATAATACTCCTCGATCAGGTGCTGCATCTCCTGTACCATTGGAATCAGTAGTTATTGATTATAATGATAAGTCTACTGCAATTAAATCACCTCGTAATAATAACACTAGCAATAGTAGTGGTAATGTTGTAAAGAGTACAAATGTACAAGTATGCGTACGCATACGGCCACTACTTTCGAGTGATTTCAAACACAATATTAATGATACTAATAATATCAATAATATAGGGGATGCAACACCACGTAAAAGTTCTAAAGGATTTGCAAGAGAAACTACTTCATCATCTCATCGTAAGACACCGGCAACTACTACTAAGAAGAGTGGTTTGGCAACTCCGACAGCAAGTGGCTTGAGAAGACCTACATCTATTGCAAAGAAGTCTACTCCTTCTCCCAGCAACAATACTGAACAGTTGCAAAAACAACAGCAGTCTATTCAAGCCATACCATCATGGCAAACCCATTCCCAAGACTCTAAACGAATAACACAATCACAACATACAATCACCTCCACAACGCATCACAATCCAGAACGATTGGCAGATTATACTTTTGACAGAGTATATAACGAGAATGAAACTACGAATATATTATACGAAGAGAGTATTAAGGGTGTTGTGGAAAGTGTTGTTGGTGGTTATCATGGTAGTGTATTTGCTTATGGACAGGTAAGAGTTTAGAATATGCTGCTACTTCTTTTTTCGTGTTCATGTACCTTACTTACTTTACTCACACTCATATCATGTGTTGTTTTCCATACACAACACAGACGAATAGTGGTAAAACACATACAATGACTGGTTCCAAATCCGAATCAGGAGTAGTCCGATTAGCAGTACAAGATATATTCAACCGTATAACATCTCAATCTTCATCATCATCCACTAACAATCGTGAATATCTAGTAAGAGTCAGTTACCTTGAAATTTACAATGAACAAATTTATGACTTGTTAGCATTACCCCAACCATCATCACCTAGTAAGTTTAAGACAAGTTTACAACATCATCATTTACCACCATCGACATCTGTACGTATCTTTGAATCTCGTACAGAAGGTGTGGTAGTTCGAGGATTACGAGAAGAGATTGTCACATGTCCACAAGACGTTTATGATTTATTAGATTGTGGTGATGCCAAACGTAAAGTCGGCAGTACTGGTATGAACAAAACTTCAAGTCGAAGTCATTCAGTGTTTCGATTAGTGTTGGAAAGTCGTGAGAGTAAGTCAAAGAGTAGTAGTGGCGGTGGACCGCCCAATTTGATACCATCATCTGGCAGTTCTATTAATTCAGATACTGATAGTGTTGCAACTGGACGGAGTTCAATCACCCAATCGTTGGGCACTGCTGTCAAAGGTCCTGTACGAATCTCATCTTTATCATTAGTTGATTTGGCAGGATCAGAATCGGTCAAGGCTACAAACAACACCGGTGTACGGCAAAAGGAAGGTCAGTATATCAACAAGTCACTACTAACACTTGGTCATGTAGTACATAAATTGAGTGAAATGAGCAAGAATGCCAACAAGGAGGGTGGCATTATGGCACCAAAAGAGCACATTCCATATCGTGATTCCAAATTGACGAGACTGTTACAGCCAAGTTTAGGAGGCAATGCACAGGTGTGCATTATTTGTAACATCTCGCCTGCCTTGTCAAATCTGGAAGAGTCACATAATACACTCAAGTTTGCAATGAGAGCTAAGAAGATACAGCAGCATGCACGTATTACCGAGGTGGCCGATGAGAAGACTCTATTACGATCGTATAGGGAAGAGATTGAGGAGTTGAAACGACAATTGAAGGAAGCCAAGCAGTCTGCTGCAGAGGTACAACAGATTCATCATCGTACACCAAGATCATCCTCTTCAGGAGGAGGATTATTAACAGATGATAGATCATCCTCGTCTGATGAAGATGATCAAGATGATACACATGTCTTGGTATCAGCAATTGCCAACCTTGAATCATTGATATTGAAGGCTGGTGCTAAGAGTACTATACGAAAGTCAATCAATGATGGCGGTAGTACCGTGGGAAGTACCGTCGAGGGTGACGAGTCTTTACCGAGCCGAGTATTAGATGCTACATTGATGAAGGCCGAGAGTAACGAGAGCAAGTTTTCAGGGGTATCCTCACCACTGGCAATGCAAGGACAGCAAGCTGAGGCTGAGGATGTACACGATGATCAAGTTATACAAGAATTGCATCGTATTCAAGGAATGTTGGGAAGTGTAATGTCCAAGAAGAGACGAGGCAAGGTGGCTGGTGGAAAACTTGGTAATAGTCGATCACCCGAGAGAGATGCTGAGGTGGAACGTCTAAAGTTGGAGTTACAAAGTCAAGAGGCTGCATCAACTATGCGGAAGGCTGATAGCTCATTTTTACAGAGTCAGTTGAATGAGAAGGAAGAGTAAGTTTCTGTATTGTTTCTGTTCCAATTTATCTAGTCGCTGATCACTCAATCTCTTATCTTTATTTGATTCTCTACACAGAATTCTGAAAGAGGTCTCAGTTCTATTGGAAGCTTTAGAAAAGCGTCAATTGGAGTTGGAGAGCGAGAACAAACTACTAAAAGAGGACTTAAAAGGTGCTGCCGGAATGATTGAGGAAGGTGATAATGCACGATTGTCATTAGAACAGCAACTTGCCGAGAAGAATAGCTCAATGGAGAAACGGTTGGCAGAGTTGGAGAGTGAGAATAAACAGTTGAAAGATGATCTTGCACAAGCCACTCATAGGACTGAAGAGGGCGACAACACAAGGAGATCTCTTGAGGAACAGCTTGCTGAGAAGGAGAATCTGTTTGCCAAGAAGAATGAAGTGGAGAGTGAGAATCAAAAGCTCAAAGATGACTTGGCAAAAGCCACCAAGAGCATTGAGGAAGGAGACAAGAAACGGATATCACTCGAGCAACAACTTGTTGAAAAAGACAGGAAGTTGGCAGAAAAGGATGTGCAGAAGGAACTTCACATTACACAGGCTGTGTCACATACACCAATCAAAACGGATCTGCCTAGTAACAAAGATATAGGGACACAACTAAGTCCAGACACTCCAAGATTCAATCAGTTTGTTGAGGAGCACTTTACCAAGCCGATAGAAGGAGAACAAGATCATGCAACGGAGAACTCACCCGAGAAGAAGATTCCATATCCCTCCAGTGTTTATACGAGTCCAGGAAACAATGAGACCCCTAAAAAGTACAAGTAAAGGCAGAGCGGATAGTTGCTTCTAGTGCATAGCTCGAGAGCTTATAAGAATGCATTTTACTATGTTTATCAATACTTCTATCTTCTATATCTAAAGCCTTTCACCTCCTAAATGTTCCTTCCTATGCCACAATCTAAGACTATGCTCCTGTTCTTCTTTTCTCACGGTCCTCTTCCTTTTGCCTCTTAAACTTTGTTGGGTTGAGATTGATGGCTGTGACGATGGTATTGACGACGGCTGGTCTGATACACTTTGATATACACTACTTGGCATTGATGATGGTTGTTCTGAAGTAGATGGATTGGTACTGGACTCTACAACTATATCATCAGCAAATGCAGGACATGGACCATCCTCATATCTTCGACACGATATCGGTTCCCTATTGCTATCATAGCACGTTTGTTCAATGGTCCAATCACAGCATAAAGTTGTACAATAACCACTACTGTATTCACTAACTCCGCACTTTACTTCCCCTGATGGGCAGGGGCAGCCTCCTTCATCATATCTAGTGTGATAAGAATGAGAGGATTTGCAAAAAATGAACATATCATATGTCACATCGACGAACATAAGGATTTAAGAGTTGTATGAACACTATATACTCACCTTTTGCAAGAAGTTGGATCTCCTGTTATATCATCATAACACTTCTCTTCTGTATGTATATTGCAACATACCTCATTGGGGCAATCGTCTGAAAGCGATGTACAATAGTATTCCGGTCGAGGGGAGCCGTCGATTTCATATCCGCACTTCATACAAGTTTGTTCCGAAAATGGATCACATCCCTGCAGAGTGCGATGTGCAATAGTCTATGCATTAATTTAAACAAGAAGTAGGAGGTTATTGCAATTGGGGATACGAGACAATGATCACACGACGATATGACGATATAGCACTGACACGACACACATGATGTGCATACCTCTTCTGTCGAATGACTATCCCCCCTTGATAAAGCCACTGACGATAGTAAGATTATCCTAAGCATCATAACAGATCTATGTACTCATTCTTTGTCCTCTTATTCTGGGATAGCCGCTGTTCTGGAAGGCAAGTGTTATTTGATCTTTGATTTATCTTGCTCTTGCTGAACTTTATGGGGGAATCCTCGGGGATACACACAGTAGCATCTCAACTCAACTCTCAACTCAATGTCATTCAAGTATTCAAGGCAGCAATAGCGATAGATAATAGGGCAAAGCTTGTGGTTATATTATATTAGTTCCACCTATATACGAAGTTAGGGCGCAGCCATTATTCACCGCTCCCTATATATACGTACTTATCGGTATAATATTTTACAAGGTGCACTTTGTCGGTATACGTAGTGAATAGAACTACAATAACATTATCATAACATCAAAAACAGTTGAACCATGAAGATATGTGCAGCATGTTGCAATGAATTACCGCAATCAGATTTTAGTAAGAAACAATGGAAGTTAAAACAATACGAGAGAAGGTGTACCGATTGTATTAATTCCAATCGAGAGTTGCAATTGAAACCACCACCGAAAACTACCAACAAAGAAGATGATCACAAACCAACATGTTATATTTGTTTAGATGATGGGCCAGATGAATTAGGTGGAAAGATTGTAAGAAGCTGTTCGTGTAGAGGTAGTGCGGGGTATGTGCACCTATCATGTGCTGTGAATTATGCTTCACAAAAGTTCAAGACTCGTAAAGAGGGAGAAGAAGATCCATGGGACACCTGCCCGAATTGCCATCAGGGTTACACGGGAGAATTAGCTATTGATATGGCAAAGAATTATGTTACTTTTATTGAGAAGAACTACCAAAGAAATCATACGATGATTTTGAGAGCACAAGTTATTAGACTTGAATCTCTGACTTGTCATATCCGAAAACGTAGTTCAACCCAAACTAAAGAAGCCGAACAGGTTGCCAACACTATTCTTCACAAAGTTAGACAAATGAAAGTAAGAGGCATTTCTTTTACCAAAGACGATCGAGTTTATGAAGCTTATGCATATGAAATTCTTGGCTGTATGCTTGCTGAAGAGGACGACAAACAAAAACTACCGGAGGCATTGAAATACCTTAAGAAGAGTCTTGAAGTGTCCACGGCACACGATTTACCTACTGATCGAGTAGAAGGGATAATAAGTCATATGGAATCTGAACTTGATGGCGAGTATGACGAAGAAAGTCTGAAAATGATGTATGAGCAAAAGATAGACGACTTAGGTAAATCGTCCTATGGTTCAATTAAATCTGGCCTTCTTTATGCCAGAGCACTCAAGCTTAACCACCAAGGAGTGAAAGCTGAGCGGCTATTGATGGAATTACAGGATATTAGCAAACAACATCATGGATCTGATCATGAGATTACCAAAGCTGTCAGTGACAAGAAAAGTTGGTTTAGGTCACGAATAGTATCTGTTTCATCAAATGAAGCTGGTAGATTTCAGTCTTCTTCTCGGGCTCTTTCCTTTGAAGACTATGATGATGATTATGATGATAACATTGCAGCAATCTATCGATTTATGAAGTATGATGGAAGCTTTGAAAGATGTGTTGTCAAGGAGGCTCAGCAAAACGGTTTCACATCTAACGATGAATTCTCTCTTTTCAGCGATAACATAATCTTTGCCCTAGGAACACCCGTTATATGCTATGACTTGGAAAATCCAGATATTGATGGCAAGCTAGGAGATGTAAGAGCTTGGAATAGTGAGAGCAAATGTTATACAATCCACTGGGAAGATGAAAGTCTTGAGCCTTGTGAAGTGCACCAATGTAATGTTCGTGTTCCAAGATGTATCTGTGATACATGCATGGAAGGCGGGGGTGAACTCTTTGCGGGGGTTTCCGTCTAATGTAGACTCTAAGTATACATTTAGAACGATATGTACACACACTATTACTTCTGAATGGACTCTCGGATTTCCCTACTGTTTATAAATTAAAAAGACTAACTATACAATCAAGATACTGTGGCAAAATCCCTTCAGTTACTTCTTACCACCCAATAGATTGATTGGAATCTTCATGTACGATACACCATTTGACTCAGGTTTGGGCATTTCCCCATTCCGTAGATTCGCCTGCATGGCAGGAATGATGAGCTTTGGCATTCCCAACTGACTATCACGTTCACTCCTCCACTTGGCAAATTCCTCTCCACTCGTATCTGCCTTGAGTTGTTTGTTGGTAGTCTTTTCCTCTCCAATTGTAGTCTGAAAAAGTAACTCTCTTCCACCTGGTTGATAGTCATGTCCAACAAATACACGTACATCATCGGATAGCTCATCATACAAACGTTTCACAGATGAGTATAAATCCGAACTAGACCCACCGGGGAAATCACACCGAGCTGTACCAAAGTCAGGCATGAATATTGTATCACCCGTGAAAACTGCATCACCTAAAATGTAACAAACACATGCCGGTGTATGTCCCGGAGTTGAAATAACACGTCCCTCGGCATTACCAAGTTTGAATGTATCTCCATCTTTGAATAATAGATCAAATTGTGACCCATCCGTTTTTAAATCATCTTCAGTGTAGTTGAATACTTTTGAGAATTCAGTTTGCACCTTGGTAACGTTTGATCCAATACCCGTCTTTGCATCTGGATACTTTTCTTTTAGAAACTTTGCTCCAGTCAAGTGATCAGCTGATATTACAAAACAATAAGCTAACTTAGATACGGACATATCATATGCACTTTTGAACACTCAACATATCCAAACAACTCTTACCATGGACATGACTCTCAAGGATATACTTAACAATCAAACCATTATCAGTACAATACTTGACAACCTCTTCACCATGAGTGTTACTAGTACATCCAGATCCAGCATCATAATCTAATACCGAATCTAGAATGATAGTTTCTTTGGATGATGGATCGGTTATGATATATGTTAGCGTTGATGTGCCTTTGTGGAAGATACCGTGTACTTGTGGTTGAATAGACATGTTGCTATTGGTGTTTGATAGTTTACGCTTTGGTGTTATTGATATGTTGCAATGATGAGGTGAGTTGTAAGTAAGATGAGAAGACTGATGTGACCGTCGTCGATGATTGCAAGTTGTTGAAATTGTTTGACGATGAGATATACTGCTGAAACTTTGCTGTAAAACTACGATGGGGGATATGATACTATTGTTCTGTCTACTATGATGTATTAATTGTGATGCTATTCGTCCGGCTATTGCCATTGTGTATTGAGTAGAATGATAGAGCCTATCGGGCGGATTATTAGGCCAATTAAAGGGCAAAGATGAAAAGATGGCTATTTTCGTTTGCTCGCTAATTTGCAAAAGATATTTGTGGTATCCTCACCTAAAAAAATGATGACGATGCAACTCAAATAAACAACTGCAACTCCTATCTACAACCAAGCACCCCACAATATTATACCATACCACCACAACAATAGTATCATCATGAGACTCTCAACCCTTGCCCTAGCCACCCTTATCGGTAGCACCAGCGCTTTTGCTCCGGCACCAATCACTCGCACCTCACAATCACATGTTGTATTGAACAACCAAAACAACTCAGACGATATCTTTGATGATGCAAGGAATGTAGTATTGGGTACCTTTACTGCTGCTACATTATTCATGGGTACGTTAACTACTACGCCATTGCCTGCATCTGCTGGTCTTGATGCTCCCAGTGCTAAACAGCCAACAACGGAGACAGCAGCTGCTAGCAAGGCTAAAGCGGCCACTGCTGCTGCAAAGGAAGCCAAGGAAAAGGCTGCAGCCGAGAAAGCTCAGGCCAAGGTTGCCGCTGCTGAAGCATCAAAGAAGAAGGAGACTGCAAAGACTACACCAAAGGCTGCTACTACACCAACCAAAAAGAAGGATACACCAAAGAAGGATACATCACCACTAGCATCAGAAAAGGCAGCACTCGAATCAGCCAAACAATCATACTCTCAATCACAGTCACCATTAACCTCACTTAAAAAGTCCGAAGCAGAGGCAACAACATCCTACAACAAGGCCAAATCAACATTAGAATCAGCTGAGAAGAAATCGAAAGATTTAAAGAAGAGTTTAATTAGTTTGAATGATAAAACTTCCAAGGCTAAACGAGAGAAGAAGAGTAATTCTGTTATGGATGTTTATGCTAAGGAAACTGCTAATATTAAGGTATGTTAAAAGATGTGGCGTGCATGGTATTTGTATATGCCATGTTATATCTTTATTTATATGTCTTGCCTGCCCATTGAGATATTGGGGTATTGGTATCTTTATTTGATGCTCATATCATATGCTCACATCTTATGCACACCTATTCATTCATCTACACAACAACATGCAATATAGGCACAACTAACAGCATCTGATCAAGCAATTACCGCTGCTAAAAAGGTTGAAGCAACAGCATTAAAAGAACGAATGACAGTACAATCTAAAGTAAGTACTGTTGAAAAGTCTGTGGCAAATGCTAAAGCATCGGTAACACAGGCAGAGAAGAAGTTAAGTACGGCACAAGAACAATTGAAGGAGAAACAGAAGAAGGCAGAAAAACAGGCCAAGGAGGAGAAGAAGACGGCTGAGAAGAAGGCACAGAAGGAGAAGAAGAAGGCTGAAAAACAGTGAGTATATCATATGATACCCCTAGTCTGAGTGTACTATTCATCTTGGTATCTCTAACACAAGCACTCACACTATCTATATATACACACAGGGCTCGTGAACAGAAGAAGAAGGATAAGAAGGCAAGGAAGAAGGCTGAAAAGGCGTAAGTTTGTGTATGATGAGAATTGATATGCACCTGTGAATATCATCTTTTTGAAATCAACTTATAGTATCTTGATATGAAACTTACCTATGTACCATTTCATATATCAAACAGGGCACGAGAACAGAAGAAAAAGGACGATAAGGCAAGGAAGAAAGCTGCAAAAGAACAAAAGATGAGGGACGAGATTGCAGCAGAAAAACAGAAGAAGGAGCGAGTACGTTCATCCATATTTGTTTGTGTATGTGTGTATATAACATATATCATCATATTCAAACTAACTGTATTCATACTTGACTCAACACATGATGATAGAGAATTGCCGCTGAAAAGAAAGCTGCAGTTGAAAAAGCCGAAAAGGCCAAGCGAGAACTGCAGCAGCAGAAATTACGGGATGCAGAAGCTGCCTTGAATGAGTTGAAAAAAGCTGAACAAAAAGCAGAGTTACAAGAAAAGAGTTCCATCGCCACCGAAAAGAAAACTACCGCTGCAATCAAAGCTGCCGAAGCCAAGCTAGCAGAACTTAAGAAGGCTGACCTAAAGAAGTAAGGTGTGGTGGATAAAGACTCGTGGGTATAAGTGGTAGATCAGAGCATAGAAAGAGACAAATTTAGGAGCTAGTCCATTGAATCTGAATCTATCCTACACTTAAATTTGAGCCCCTGTCAGAACCAAAATATAGTATCACGGGAATGTGCTAAAGGGGGCATGGGGGTGTATAGCAACTAACATTAGGTGTTACATATGTGATTTGAATCATCTAAATATGGACTCCCTACTTTGTTCTTTGGCCTCGTCTATCATCTCTCTTACGCTTGTTGTCGTTCTTTTTGATAGTGGGAGATGGCACGAAAAGCAAAGGCATAGCCTTAGCAAATTGATAGATTGCTGATAGCTTCATTTGGGCAACACGATAATTGCCGTAATCCTCCTCATCTGCCAAGGCTTCCACCACCATTTGAAACCAACTAACAAGAAAAGGCAAAGCCTTTAGACTACGGTCAACCTCCATATCCCAATCAAAGAGTGATTCTACATCTATAATAGGATGGTATAGTAATATCTTCTTGACTACAACGTGGCTCTTGTTTGTGTTCTTATTCAGTGTTAGCAAGGAAGATAGTTTGGCTCCAACTGCTTTTGGGGAGCTCCAAATGCTTTCGAGTACATGATTGGATGAATATATGCTATTGATGCTTGATGTATTGCATATCAAATTGGAGAAGATGTTTTCATCAATTATATCATAGTCCAGATCGAGACTATCCAAAGAAGTGTTGCTTCCTAACCTGTTGGTAATTGCAGTTACCCCCTCAACACCAATACGATTTACATGCAGGGATAGTTTTTGCACATTAAAGGTTTGCTCGTCAAAAAGAGTAGCAACTGCCTTACACCCACGGTCTCCGATCAACCTGTTACCAACAAAACTAAGTCTTTCCAGCAAACAATGCCCCCTCAATGCTTTAACAATGGGCAAAAGTTTTTCGTCCGTGACGTTACCGTATGTCAAGGTGAATGTCTTGAGATTTACACAACTTCTCAAAGCTGTGGCAACCACACTTTCTCCCCCATTTTGCAGCCCATAATAACTAATGTGGAGGGTATTGATATTGATGCCATTCTCCTGATAGGCATCCAATATACCATGACCTACTCTACCAACAAGGGTACGAATATTGTTACCACGATTGTTATCCAAGTCGACCGTATGAATGGATGTATTGTTTTTTAGCCCATCAAAGAATTGACTATTTGTAAGTTCCAATGCACTTAACTCATCACCTACATCCTCAACATCCAAAGTTGTTAAATGAGTATTTCTCCCGACTAATTCACCAAGTCTAGAATATCCATCACCATTGCTTGACAGAAATACACCACCATAGCTAGCAACATAGTAGATTGGGTGATCACCAATTTGTAAATTAGTCAAGGTAGAATCATTCAGCTCAACTCTACGCAAAGTCTCTTGACTCCGCACTGCCGTACCGCCATTCATATCATTCAGCTCTTGCTGACGGAGCATGTACCTCATATAGTCGTTCAACTCATTCTCATTCATTGTTTGTTTTGTTCTGAGGTAAGTTCTAATAGCAGTTTATATCTGAGCAGTTGAGTAATATATAAAACATAAAAGATATCAGCACAATAAATGATTATTACACTATTACATTACTTAATGTGTGTAGATCGATAACTTGAGAAGCTCGTTAGCTGCGTGATGTACCACACAACAACTTCTTGCCAAAAATGCACAAGCGTGAATGAATAATTTTATTTTTGGCGAGACAACGTCCACCTACTCAATCAGATTGATTGATATCAAAGCAAGCCTTCATCATATTGGGTGTTAACTGTTTATTATACGTTTTACCCTTTGTTTATCGTGAAGAATACCGCGGAGAGGATATATCCGAATAAATTATAAATTGTAATCAAACATCTTTACTTACTACCAAAAAAGTACAATGAGTTACTGGAATCGTCAACAACAACCTCAACCTGAGGTAGTACTCGACGGCATACCTCTCATACGGGCTTCACATTTTAGAAACCTGGGTCAGGAGTATTGGAGAGGCACTGGGTTTTCTTCATACTGTGGACCCAACGATTTAGAGCGTCTCCAAAATCTTCTACACGAAAAGGGACAAGAGAAAGATGTTGAGTATGATTCGGACGATGAGGAAGAAAAGGAACAGAGAATCAATGGTATTATTTTAGAAGCAAAGACTAAATATAGAAGTTGGACGGAAGACGACAAGATTCCATACCATGAGGATATCTTGCCTCGATGGGAAGGTATGTTTTTGTATGGAGTTATTATTTAATCTGTTTAGGATTTTCCCTTTCTAACCCCTTTTCTATCCTTCTTACCTGCTCTGATATTATAGCTTTTGCTGATAATGTACTAAAGAACAGAGAAGGATTACAACGTATCAAAATTGACAACATCGTCCTTCCAACAGCACCATTTTTCGAGAATAAGTTACTACCCATATTGATTAACAACAACGACACCCTCATTTCATTATCACTTAGTAGTTGCGGCTTAGGATCAGATGGGATAAATTTACTTGCAAAGTTTATCAAGAAGAATAAGGTGTTATCGGTACTTGATCTATCGGGTAATATGATTGTTGACGTTGGCAGTGCCAAGTCATTAGCACTTGCTATTAAGAAACACCCCGAGCTTTGTTTCCTCGATTTATCCAAATGCAACCTTGGGGGTACTAAAATCGTTGGGCATAGTCGTGGGACCTATAGTAGAGAATATTGGCGGTGGGGAAAGGAGTGTTGCTGCTTTATCTGCTTTACTTACCGGGTGCAAGGGATTGACGAGTCTTATCCTTGATGATAATGGTATTGATTGTGAGGAGGGAATTAGCGTGATTAGCAAGTTTCTCAAAAACAATAAAACTTTGACGGAGTTTAGCCTCGGAGGCAATGACATAAAGGGTAAGATCTTTGATCAAGCAATGCAAAAGAGCACGGAACTTTGTCAGATCCGTATGACGATGGCTGTTCCCAGCTTTCTGAAGAATAGCAATGCAAATTTGATCAGTTTAGACCTTAGTGGTGATGCTTCTAACTGGGAAAGGGGTAATATCAGAACTCCCGGGGCAAAGCTCATTGCAAAGTACCTCAAAGGCAATCCAGCCGTAACCGAATTGAACTTGTCGTGGAACCGCCTCCCGTCTGCAGCCGCTAAAGTATTAGCAAATGCAATGAAAAAGAATACAAACCTCGAGCATCTCAATCTGAGTTACAATTCCTTTTCTGACAAATCCGTTGATGGGTTTGTTGAGTTACTACGAAATAACTCTACTTTACTATCACTCAACCTTACCGGTAACAACATCAAAGTTGACAAGCAATCAGATAAGACGGGGCGTGCAGCTCTCCTCAAGAATGCAATATTGGATACAACAAGTCTACAAACAATAGCCGATTCAAACCATAGTTGCCAAGTTATCATGGGCGACAGAAAGTTTAGAAACGACCTTACACATGAATATGAAATGAAGAGTATCAACTCACTCGACTCGGAGGGGATGAAGATTCGTTACAAGGTAGTCCTGGCTCTATTTTCATACAACAAGGACCTCTTTCATCCTCGTAGTTTCGATGAGGTCCCTCTAGAGTTGATGCCTCGTCTGCTGGAACTCGTTCAACAAGAGATTGGTTTCAATGGTTTCGGGAAGGGTGTCTTTGATAAGGTGAGGAAGATGAAATCAACCCGAGAACTGCGTCGTTTGTATCAGGTTGTAACCGAGTGGAACACTCCTCTTCTTGTTATGGTGAGTTAATTCTTGTGTGTATCAAACCCTATACCTGCTTATCTGTCGTGTAAACTAACGCATAAAATCGTTTAATCAAACAGCGAGGACCTGGCAAATTGAAAAGGAAGAAGAAGAAGGCACCTCGTAAACGTAAGCGTTGCTTTGGGGATGAGAATGCAGATGATGACGATGAAGATTACAACCCCAAAGGTGGCCGAAAGGCAAAGAAGTAAGACCACAGGGTGAATTACAGTTGTGGAGGCTGTATATGCCCTTTATTTGTAGATGATGAGAATGATGAGTTGAGATGATGAGAATGTGCTAACTCTAGGAAGTTTTAGAACCTTCTAAAGGAGATCGGCACTAGAATAGTAGTAGAACTCAAGTACAGATGTATGCAACTGATAATATCGTTTAGCAATAATTTGAGAAAGTAGCTTTAGCTCTATATTTCTATAAGAATACTCTCATATCTCCTTTCTTATCTGTTTGTTCAAAGCTGGCCCCAAATTTATGAATTGTTCTTGATATAACTTTCCTTGTGGCCAACTACCCCTAAACTTATGCAATCCATAATATTATGTTATCATGATATCACCCCCCAAATAATTGAATACCCCTCGACTGTTTAAGCTAGCCTCGGTGCTTCCAATCTCCCAATACTTAACGCCTTTATGATAGCAGCGCCCATATCTTTAAATTCAACAATACCTCACAGTAAAATCACAAAACTTTACTCAGTACAGTCTGGGAAGAATAACTTCTTAAATGCATTCCTCTTAAAGCATGTTGCCAAACATGTTTCTTTAGTTGCCTCCATATCAGCCTCCACACTAATAGCACCATCTCCTGTGGAATATGATATACAGATGAGTTGAGTACATAAGAAATATGGAAATTCGTATGTTATGCATACATCCATTACATATGATATGCACATTTTTCACTTTCATCCCCCTGTATAACAACTCAAACTTACCATCAGCATCACATTTCTTCATAATAGCATCAGTACTACCAATTACCTTTAATAATCCTCGTGCTAACCAATGCACTTCGCCCATGGCAGCATCTAATTCACTACGTTCTAATAAATCATTATTATTGGTATCTAAATACTTGGCTGCACATTTGATTATGTGTGGTCTTGTTGGACATTTTGGATCTTCTTCTTCTGTTACTACTGTTTCTTCTACGGCTGGTTTACAATCGTTATCGTCTGCTGCACATTCTTTACCTGCATCTCCCTCACTGGTTGAAGAGGATTCGATTGCTTCTTCCACTTTTGCTTCAGCATTGGTATCGGCATCTTCGCCATCACAGCATGCCTCATCGGCTAATACTACCTGTTGTGATGCTAATGCAATTGCTGATAGGATAAGGAGATACTTGATTGATAGCTTCATGATTTAGTAGAGGTAGATAGGTAATAGATATAGAGCCAAGGGTTGTTGTGAAAGTTGCAATTTGCAATAAATGATGAAAATAAAAGATACGATGAGGTGGTTGGTTGTACCGTTTCCAATGAAACTACCTACCACGCATCCGTACCAAAGCATGGTTCTTGACTGCATGTTTAGGTGAAATCCATACTTTGCCACACTTTGGTACGAAACAGAGCTCACATACAATTCGTACCATATTGGCAATGCTCATAAAAATTATTGCTATCGGTGCATGTAACTGTAGTGATAAGTTGTAGGCACCTGAAACAATATAATGGCACCACCAAAACGTACCCAAACAGCAGCAGATGCATTACTAAACACTGCAAGTTTAGGCAGTCGATCAATAGCATCGGCCAAGGCAGCTCAATCTACCTCAACAAAAACATCAATTGTAAAAAATAAGAAGGGATTTTGCCACAGTATCTTGATTGTATAGTTAGTCTTTTTAATTTATAAACAGTAGGGAAATCCGAGAGTCCATTCAGAAGTAATAGTGTGTGTACATATCGTTCTAAATGTATACTTAGA
>Ga0214478_100095_pt1 | contig 43440 bp, 35 predicted proteins | sample M1_20Mar14CPVII9_2_FD_178001 | JGI IMG/M metagenome (GOLD analysis project Ga0214478, IMG submission 178001) | Marine eukaryotic communities from Monterey Bay, California, United States - M1_20Mar14CPVII9sort6BwellD7 | ecosystem: Environmental > Aquatic > Marine > Unclassified | place: USA... | reverse complement strand
AGATATCAGCATAATAGATATGATATTATAGGGGCAACGACGGATATGATGATGTAGGATTGTATCGATATACATCATAGTTTATTGTGTGATAGATAATAATAATTAGATGATATAATGTTAACTATCTACGACATGTGCTACTACTTGAAGATGAATTGGTGATAATGTGACGATTGGTGAGACGACGTGCTACCAGCAGTAAACAAAACAACCAATATTGATGCATAAAGCTGTGTGGTAATATATAGCATATATCAGTATGCAGCGGACAACATTGCCGGCCCTTTGCTATTCTACTACATACATTGTTGTAGGATATTATAAAATTTAAGATACCCATCTGGTATCCTCTGATTTTTACACAGATAGATAGATAGACAAATAACACTATCCCCAAACCCCTTTGGAGTATTTCCCTAAAGTGAAAACTGACAAGCCGTTTGTTCAGAACATGATTGGACGGCAGCCATCCAAGCATTGCCATCTAGTGTAGGATCAGGACCACAGTACATATCAGTTTCTTGTGGTGGAGGTGTTTGTTCACTATTTTCGAGAGGTACTACTACATCACTTATGGCAACATCTGATGAGCTATCCGAGATCATATCAATTGCTGACTTGGTTGTCGTTATAGTAGCAACTGTAGCTTTGGTGGTTGATACTATCGATGTCTGGTCAGTAGTAGTTGCCGCCGTAGTTGTAATAACCTCAGTGTTGTCTGTCTTTACTAGACAGTCTATACCTCCGAAGCAAATTTGATCACCCGGGCATGGTTTATCGTTTGAACAAGATGTTTCCTCGGAACACATTTCTAAAGCCACACTCCAAGCTTTGTCATTAACAGAGTATGACGGTCCACAGAAGAAGTGTCCCGACATGATGGCTACATCAGCATCATCTTCATCGTTAACTGTTTCCACTGGTGACTCGGAAATTGATACCACATTGGACGTTGTAGTATCATTAGTAGATGTGTCATGTACCTCATCAGAAACAATGGGGACAATATCAACATTTGTATTCAACATTACTGTTTCGGAAGGAGTAGATTCAACATTTGTGGTATCCTCGATAGGGGTATTGATTGGCTCTTGCACCTCTACTGGTTCATTGTTGATAGACTCGGTGATATTAGACAATGAGTCATCTTGTGAATTGATTGATATATTATCAGAAGCTACGGATTCAGAAACCATCACTGATACATCCTCTTCTGTATTAGAGTTGGATGATAGATCACAAACCACACCGCTGTAGCACGTCCACCCTGATCCACATTCACCAGGACTGCCATTAGGACAAGCTGTCATTGGACTGCACTTCTCTACAGCTAGTGTATATCCTCCATCGATTGGACCACAATAGTTGGTGTTAGGCTGTTGTTGTTCTACTATTTCTACAGATTGTTGTGTTGACGGCAGCGGTGTGTTGTTATCGGTTTCTGTATCATCTATCGCCATCGCACTACTAGCAGTCATTACTTGTGGAGGACCAAAGTTACACTTCGTAGCAGGCACAGCGAAGCACTTATGTAAAACTTGACCATCTTCCCAGTACTTATTTGGACATTGCAAATTGGCACTTTGATTTTATGTATAATCAAGAGTATGAGTGTTGTAGAATAATATGAACAATAGAAAGTGCACATCATATGTACATAATCAATCATATCTTACCAGCTTGGGTGAATTCCGCAGTTGTCCTCGGCATCCTGATATGTTCTACCACACACATTAATAGTTCCTTGTGCATTGGATATGTCAACTAGTATTAGTATTAGTAATGGGAGGAGAATAGACAGTAGGAAATTCATGCTAGATCTTTAACTGATGTAATAATAATATTATGGCTAGATAGTATTAATGAATGAATAGATTCTATCGTTTACAAGATATGATTGGCTGTGATTGGATGGCTCACTCCCCAATAATCGTGTGTGAAATTTGAGACAAAGTGATAAGCCCTTTACAAGAAAAGTTTTGGTCTTGATTGGGTTCATTTAACCAGCCCATGCAGTTTTTAGATGAGGAGATACCCTTTTTAGAGTGGCCACCATACCCCTTCTCCACTCTCCTCCACTCAACACTCACTATCGTCACCATACGACCGATATGAACTAATATGTCTCTGGTTTCGATAGATTTGGATCTGCCACCTTATCCACACATTTCGGTGGCAGTATATGTAGCTTGAATGTTCTCCTCCTATCCTTATCATCGAATAATGATACTACAACATATACATATGATATTGCCTATTGCAATATCAATTGTTATTGTTCTTCTCCTCGACCAACTAACATTGGTAAAACCTCACGGATTTATCTCCTCTCCGAGATCTCGCAATCTAGTTGCATATGAAGACAAAATCTATTATCCACTCACCGCTGACCGTCCACAGCCAGAGGACTGTCCACACTGCTTGAACCGAGGAGGTACACTATCACGTTGTGGTATCATCAACCCAGGATCGACTGAAGAACGAAATTATGATACACCCAAGAATGCATTGGGTGGGAGAATGGATACAAATATCCAAGCAACATATAGTGTTGGACAAATCATTGATATCGAGATACAACTAACAGCACACCATGAGGGTCACTTTGTGTTCAAAGCATGTCCAATATCAAATACAGCTACGATACCAACACAGGAATGTTTCGATCAATACCCATTGCAATTCAGTAGTGATGAGTTATATGGAGCAAATCCCGATATAAACTATCCAGAAAGAGTATATGTTGCACCATTTGATATACACAACAAGGTTTACTCAACAAAAGACAACTTTAGTAATGCAATGGTATTTCAATATAAACTCAAATTACCCGATGACCTTATAGGGGAGTTAGTATTACTTCAATGGTATTATGTAGCGTCTAATAATGCATGCTTTCATAAAGGATATGACGTTTATGATTGGCCATCTGAATGGTTAGCAACGAATGTTACGAGTAGTAGTAGTAATAGTGATTACAATCATATACCGTCTATAGATACTGGTATGGTACCATGTGATGAGGTATTGCCAAGTGATGGAAATGGAACACCAGAGCAGTTTTGGTAAATGATGTGTTCATATCTTATGCTCATATCTTATGTCATTCTTCATCTCATGCTCATATCGTGTGTCATTCTTCTTCTTAGGAACTGTGCTGAGGTGAGAATAGTCGAATCTCTACCAGAAGTGCAATTAGAAGAAGTTGGAGAAGCGTTAGACATAATAGAAACATCATCAATAACTGACGCTATACCAGAACAACAAGCAGAGAAAGAAGTAGAAGATCTATCGGAACAGCAAGTGCAAGTGGTTGTTCCAGAGAGAACTCATTCCAAGACAATCATTGGTTATTATGCAAGCTGGCAATGGTAAGAGAGATTGACTATTGTGCACATCAATGTACTTAAACTTTCATTCTCATCATTTTCACATCTTATTCTATCAGGTATGACAGAAACAAGCTCGCTGCTCCACATAATATGGATTTCACAAAAGTCACAAGAGTGAATTTCGCCTTCTTTCAAACTAATATTAAGGGCGACATATGGGGCACTGACTCGTGGGCTGATCCTAACTTACTATTCGGTCCATATGACTGGAACCCAAACCCTAACTCAACAGAGTATTGTTCATGGGACAGTCCTACCACGAAGAATTGCAAAGCACATAAGTATGAGGAGGGGTTGATATACCAAGCTCATGCAGCAGGAGCTGAGATCTATCCCAGTCTCGGGGGCTGGAGCTTAAGTGGACCGTTTCCAGCAATGTCAGCAAACAGTCAGACTAGGGCTACCTTTGTTCAAAAGTGTATTGAGTTGATAGTTGACTACAACTTTGATGGGATCGATTTAGATTGGGAATATCCAGGAAAGTTTGTCATTCCAATTAACCTTAGTTTGCCTTGTTTGATTGTCTTTACAAATCAAATGTACTAACAATGGTCACTATCATCTCTCTTTATCTTAATAAATCTGACAACGCGCATTTTCCAGGATATGAAGAACATTCAGGAACACCACAAGATACTGAGAACTATAACTTGCTTTTGCGAGATCTTCGATTGAAATTAGATGAGCTAGGTGAAGCTAATGGGAGATTCTATGGCCTAACAGCCGCTTTACCTTGTGGTACCAAACATATAGCCAATATTGATATTCCAACAGTATCCAAGTACTTGACAGAGCTAAATCTCATGTCATATGATTTGTTTGGAAGTTGGTCCCCGGTTACTGGTGCTAATGCTCCATTGTATGATCAAGAGTGGGGCGATGAGGATGTAAAAGATTTCAGTGTTGATGGATGCGTGCGAAACTGGATTAAGGGAGGCGGATCGCCCTCGGCAATCAACATAGGGCTGCCCTTCTATGGAAGAAGTTTTAAGGGAGCTAAGGGTCTTAATGAAACACATGATGGAAATGACAAGGATACCTGGTTTTGGGATGATGGAACCCCTCAATACTTCAATATTGAACAAAAGTTATCTGAGCTTGTGAGTGTTAGGCATGAACCAACGAAGACACAGTATGCGTACAAGAACTCATCTCTGGGTGGATTAGTTAGCTATGATGATGAACAAGCAATATGTGACAAAGTCGAGTAGTGTCTTGACCACGAGTTGAATGGATTCATCATCTGGGGTAAGATCAAGTTATACACGTATGATGTTTGCCGTGTCTCTCAACTGTTTACTAAATGAACCTCTTCCCGTGCCTTTCTCTCTTACTCTATCACTCGCAGAACTATCAGGGGATATGAGAGTTGACCTCTCAACTCCTCTGTTAGATACCCTAAATGACAAGCTCACTGAAGCTTCTCTCGACTGTAAGACACTCGCGTACGATCCTTCCAAGTTGCCCTCGTTTGAAGATCTTACAACTGTTACCAGTCAACAAGTTATCAGTCAACAAGTAACTGGTCCAGTCATAACTCCGGCCCCGACTGTGACCCTTGATTGCTCAGACGGCGTGACAGGTCCAAGACAACATGATGGTTGTACTGGCTACTACTTTTGTGTATACGGAAAAGCTGTATACCCTTTCATATCGTGCCCAGAGAATTCATTATTCGATGAGAAAAGCATGCTTTGTCTACCTTCTGAACAAGTCACATGTTCCGGCACTAGTAGCCCAACGAATGCACCTTCGAGAAGGTCTACAACATTGTCTCCAAGTAACCATCCAAATCAACTATTATCTTCATCACCATCCATATCATCTTCTTATGGCGAATCTTCTTCTACATCATCATCACCTACAGATGATACCTCACCTCCAACATGGCTACACGAAGCTACTACCAATACGCGACCTAAAGAATCTTCAAGTCCGACAATACAATATCCAAATCGCATGCCAACATCATTTCCCTCCGACGGGTCCGATCCTGACGCTTCTCAAGCTCCTATGCCAAGTCCTAATAATCAAACCTCAAGTTCTAATCAAACTTCCACTTCTCAAACTTTTGGAGAAGAGTCAGTTATATCACAAGCTGCAAATGATACCGAAGATGAAGATCCTCTCTTTGTCTGCAACCATGATAGCTATACAGGGATGATGACGTTGGATGGTTGTTCCGAGTATTTCTATTGCTTAAATGGAGTTCCACAGATTCCTTCTATGAAATGCGATACAGGTTTCCTCTTTGATACAAGCTCAAATTCATGTACACAAGCGTCTCGAGTGATATGCGAGCAAGATCAGCCAATGAATCATTCAACTACTCATCACACCACAACGAGTACAACACTGCATCAACCTGATAATGTAACAAGTCCTGCTAATCTCATTAACAGTCAACTATCAGGGGATGTTACATCAAATGATTATGTCAGTACCAACTCAAGTCTTCAATACTCAAATCCATCTATAACCGGACGTAATCCCGGAACTATGATGTATTCATGGAGTGTCTTTACAACTTACAGTACTTCTTCAAGCCAAGGCAGTATCCCAGCTCCAAATTCACTTTTGTCTCAGAACTCTTTTCCTGGAGATGATCCATTCATTACTATTGAGATATCATTCAATAACACCTCTCCTGATGATATTGGTTGGCAGCTTCTCTCTTTAGATGAAGTAGTGAATATAAACCAACCGGTAGGAGCTTATAAAGACATGGCGGCACTGAACACAATTGTATACGAGAGTATAGTATTAAAACAAACGAGTATCAAAAGATCAGCAATTCGTGAGTACTCTTGGTCAATAATCAACATGAAAGGAAAGTTTGATGGGCAGTACAAGATATATGCAGGTTCTCCTAATAGTAAAGCTCTTGTTGTACTAGGGAGTGACTTCATTTATATGGATACCGTTGGGCTAGTTGCCACAGATGATGGTGTATTTCTAGCTAGTAGTGATGCATTAGACGACAAAAAGCCAGCAATAGATGATAAAGGTGTGGTGTCTGTTGAAGAACCCTTGGCTGATTCTGCTCAAAAGGTAAATGAAGCGGTCCAAATAGAAGCTGAAGATTATCAGCAAGAGGAGGACAGTCAAAAAACCTCATTGATGATCCCCATTCTTATTTCATTGGTTCTGTTAGCTCTGATTGGTGGAGTAGGGTTGATTATATGTGCATTTCGTAAGAAAAAGGAAGACATGAATGAGTCAGATCTAACGGGAGACTTTGATGACTGGGACGTTGAAGCACGGCCAAAGGAGCTTGAAACAGCATCATCTTCATCTTCATTCTACGATACATCTTGCCTTTCAGGTATGGATCCTCCTGGAGGATCGACTGCATCGGTATTCAATAGCTATGAAAGTAAGCCAGTTGCTGATATCAATACGGATATTGTCAATAAGGAAGATCCTCCGCCTGATAGCGAACAGCAACAGCAGCTAACCGCAGTCAACGACTTCTTAATAGATCTGAGAGCAGCAGTTGATTCATTAAATAATACAGAAGCAATCCAAAGAGGTACAGATATGAGTGCTAATAGGCTTCTTACAGAGACAGGTATCATATCATCAAATCCTCAACCCATTGATGACTCATATCGACATAATCAAGTAAGGGCATTCGAACATCGTCGCAATTCTGGTGTTGATAGTATTTGTTTGGAACCCCCCTCGAAAAGTTGAATATCAACTTTGAGACTGAGAGCTCGAGAAAGACATGCTCTTAGGATTAAATAAATAACACCTAAACCTGTTTGGTTAAGTTTGACACTACATGAACATACTTAATTCATTTTTCTAACTACACATACCTCAACAAGATTGAGCTCATCTTTGATAAATCAACATACATTCTAATATCGACATGAGTGCCACAAATAGCACCATTTCTTGCTCATCAACTGCTTTAGAAGTCTCCCATCTCCGAATCAATCTCACTATCATCATCATCCTCGTTGTGAAATTCTGATACATTACTCATTTGAGGTGCCACATATACATTATTACTGTGCATACTCATATTGGGAGCGACATACGATGAATTACTCTGCATACTCATATTAGGTGCAGTGTATGCAGCATTACTTTCATATGTACTTGCACCAATCTGATGAGAATGTTCGTTAACACTTGATATTTCAACAAAGGATGGTTGTTGCTGTTCGGTACCACCACCTTCCTCAAGGTCGTCATCTAACATACTCTTCTTTCGGAATACTCCTCCGGAGAATAGCTTCATACGTTTCTTAAGACTTCCCTCGAGAGGATGGGCATCTTCGTCTTGACGTTTCTTCTGCTCATATATCATATAATGGTAATATATGTTTGTGAGAAAGATGATATTGCAAAAATAAAATTTGACATAAGATATGAACACAAAAGTATCCTTCTATCTCAAAACAACTTAAACTCACCCTCATGACAACAAACGCCGCGCCAATGAATCCAGCAACCAACGCACCAATTAGAAACGGGGCAATACTCTTAGCCGTACCAATAAAGGTAGTTCCAGCGGCACTACCGCCATTATCTAAATTGTTCGAATCCCACCCGTCATCTGTCCATTTGTCATCATTGTATGATCCATAACTAGTGGTGCCATCGGAACTGTATCCATCGTTACCCCAGTTGCTACTACTGCTTGAGGAACTACTTGACGATGATGAAGAAGAGCCGCCACCACTGCTGCTAGATGTTTGTGAAGTAACTGATGAACTACCTCCACTACTACTGCTACCACCAGACGACGATGATGAGGAATGATGACACTTATTAGGATCATGCGGAGGACCGCATGGACAGTGACCATGACCAGGTCCATGATGATGACAATCTGGTCCTAAATGCATTTGTATATTATACCATAGGGTGGCAAAGAAGTATCCCACACCATTATTTGTTGAATATGCTGATGTTGAGGAGAGTTCTCTGTGATTACTACTGATTTGCTGCTGCTCGTGTTGTGTAAGGTCAAAATTTGGTATTGATTGACCTGATACATTGTTAGTAGTGGAAGATTTGTCGATGGCTGTAGAGCATTGTATTGCTGATATCGCAAGCAAGAGGATGAAAGTTAATCTCTGCATCGTGTATGTAGCTAGTGTTTATCCTGTTGAAAGTAGTTAGTTAATATATCAGTATTATTATTGAACTGCAATTCGATTATCGACTTCTAAATCTAGTGAAGTTTGCCATTAGCCAAAGTACACAGATGTTAGTCATACGCCTAGAAGCCGTCCTTTCGAGTGTCAAATATTTGAGAGAGATTTAGTAGGAGTGGATTATGATAGCGCCTAATCACAAAAAAGTTACTATAATGGCGGTGGTATCCTTTTTTTAAACAGAGGTATCTTCTAGAAACAAGTTCAGCTCGAGAGGTAGGTATCATACATGTAGCTGGAATAGACATGTAGCATGATACTCTCGAGTTATGTACGATCTAGAGTTCATTTTACAAATGGCAGTAGCCATGGATGAATGTACAAGCAAATATGAGTATCTGATAGTCAAGAAAGAGAGTTAAACTCACAAAACTACTAAGTTGTAGGTATGCAGACCTAAGATACTTCTTCCTTATTCTCAATCTAAATTTATCATAGCTCTAGGTAATACCAGTCAAAAGATAAAAAGAGAATTTGGTAATAACAATAAATTTCTTTCCTATTACAATTATAGATATTCTTCACTTCTACATTGGACATTACATCAATTCTAAAGATTGGCATCTCTTTTCTGCTGTCTATCTCTAACACATCAATTTTTAAGCCACGACAGGTGCGGCATAACTTGCAGATCTTATAGAGACTGTTCCCATACTTCCATGGGGTATAGAGGTAACTTCGTTAAATCCACTTTCTACACTGAGAGGTTCGGCTGCATCTGTTTGATTGTTTCTCTTCTGTTTTTATTTCGAGTAACAAAGATATGAGGAGAATAAGATATATGAGCATTAGATATGATGTTTTAAAAAGATAATATGTGCATATACCATCCGCCTTAATACTCACCTTTCTCATAACTACCAGTGCAGCTCCAACAAGTCCAGCAACTAATGCAGCGGCAGCGAACATGAAAACATTGGCTGCGCTTGTAGAGTCTATAGAAATTCCTGCTGATCCATTTGCTGAATCGCCACCATTAGAAAAGTACTTTGCAACATCTTCAAAGACGCCATATCCACTACTACCGCTACTGCTGCTACTACTGTCAGTTGTCTCGGCATATTGTGATTGTACCGAAGCGGTAGTTTCATCGCTATCGCTTTGCGACGTCATCTCGCCTCCGCTACCGCCATAGTTATTGTTGTTGTTACCATTAGAACTAGAACTAGAATGATGATGATGTGGATGAGGTCCAAGATGCATTAAAAACCTATTCCACCAGCTAAGCTCCCGACGTTGGCTTGATACCGAGCTAGATCGAAGATTCGACTCGGCAAACACACCGCATTGTATTGCCGATAGAGAGAGTAGTAAGATGAAGATGAATCGTTGCATCATTTTTATGTTTGATATGTTTTTTGTGTTGTTGTGGAGTGTGTTTGCAAATTATGAAGTGTTTTATCTAGAGTAGATGTTAGGGTTTAGTTTTGATATCTACTCCGATGTATCGTATAATATTTTGGGGGGAGAGAGTTAGTGTATGTGCTGCATATTTCAGATGAAGATGTCGAAAGTCAAATTTTGTTACAAGAAAGAGGCACTTTTTTAAAGATACCCAAGATACCTATAGAGTAGTTGTACGTAAATTGGATTGAATCCAACTCTAATATCGAGGCTATATATATATTAATATTAACTACAGCACAACTGATATCGTTAATCAGTTCATTCATATCTTTCAAATAACTACTATTATAACATGATACTAAATTACATACAAATCATCTTCTATTTCCTAAAAACATCTCTCTCACTCTCTCAAGCATTATAAAGTACCTTAACCTGAACATGTTCCTGAGGTGCTTGATATCCACCACCAAAGTCTAATGAATCCTTAGACTGTATACTTGACACTTCAATGAATGCGGGTTTTCCAATAGAATTCTCCTCATCACCATTTTCATTATGGAATGTACCGACTACCGTACGCTCACCTCCTCCTCCTCTTCCCATCATGAGATTTTCTCTTGCATACGTTGTAAATGACTCTGCATATTCTTGTAATGTTGTATTATTGGTAGTGGTACCTATTTCTTGTTGATTTGCTTCTTTCAATTGTCGTTCTTTCTTTACTTTGCGCTGTGTAATAATGAAATTGCAATGATATGTTGAGTAAAAAAATCAACAAAAGAAACACATATCATATGTATTATTATACTCTCAACTTACTCTGACAGCCATACCTACAATTCCTACAGCAATTCCTGCAAATGCTGCCAAGAAGAATGGGAATACACTCGCACCACCACCACCATCTGCATTGTTTGTATAGTCTAACTGAGTAGTTTGTATGTATGACGATGAAGTATCTTGGGCTTGTGAAGAAGAAGTATCTTCGTCATAATCTTCAGTATCATTGGCTGCTTCATCATAATCAGTATTATCACTTGCATTACTGCTGCTACTGTCACTGCCACTAGCAGCATTATACCCTGCACTATATCCATCAGTATAACTTTTACCATCCTCATACCCTGAATTATATCCATCAGAATAACTACTACTAGAAGACGCCGTGTCACAATGAGTATTCCACCAGTGCTTCTTCATACATTTCTTAGTACCACCACTGTTTTTCTTATTATGAACTTTATTATACATTGACGATGACCATTCTGATAAACTTTGACGAAGACTCCTTTGTATCAAATGAGATTCTCCAGCGAAGATACTTCTGATACTTCTACTACTATTTGCACTGCTGCATTGTATCAATGATAGGAAAATCAGGACTGCTATTGTTGCAACGTGTCGTTTCATCATCATGTTATTGAGTATACAGTAACCGCTGTAATGTACTTGAGCTTTATTGTATTGTAGAGAGGTCAATTATTACATTTGAGGAGGATACCTTAGACCTCTTTTTCAAAAATGATTTCAAGAAAGCAACTATTTAGTGATTGAAGGCACGCATCATCAACTACTTACATTCATTGGGAGGCCCAACCGCTAAGCAAATACCCCTATACTCTTTACCGCATAAAACTCAACCGTTAAGCTATCAAACTCAATATATATAGTAGACGCTCAGTAATTATAATACAGAGATATTATACAACAAATACAACACAATACAATGATGCAACGATTTATCCTGCTAATTGCAATCTGCCTAGCGGTAGTATCCGCTGATGACACCCATTCATCAACAAAGATTACTTCTGCTCATCATCAGCAGCGTCGTGAATTAAGCTCCTTCACAAGTATGTGGTCAACATTCCTAAATGCATTAGATGTCTGTTCACATGATAAGATTGATTGTGATCATAAGGGACCAGCACATCCTATCAATGCTATTTGTTGCCATATTCATCATCCTCATGTACATCATAAGTCATCATCGCACTCCTCCTCTGGTGGAGGGAGCAGCAGTTCTAGTTCTTCTTCTAGTGGAGGCTCATCTGGAAACAATTGGTCTGGAGACGATCATACCGATGATTGGGGTGGAGATGACCATACAGACGATTGGGGTGGAGATGATTATGAAGCTACAGAGCATTGGGATGATGGTAAGCACTTACTCTCTTTTCTATGTGCTTGTATGAAATGATTTTGACTGGCATTAACATAACTCCTTCTTTTCTTATCAATACTTCACCCCAACTAATATAGATGGACATGACGATGATTGGGATGATGATGGACATGACGATGACAAGTATTGGTACGGCGACGATCACGATGATGATCAATGGGAGAACGATGGATATTGGGCAAGTGCCAATAGTGCCAACTACGATGCCGGTGGTACTAGTATGAAGACTAAGTTACTTTGGGGATTTGGCGCCGTGGCATTGTTATTCGTTGGTCTTATTGCCGTTGTTAGGGTAAGTTCCCTTCTTGTAGTTTCTTTTTCTGGTACTTCATTGTATGTTGAGGGTATAATCTGACCCTGTATACTTCATATATACATACCATCCTTTTGTCAAACAACAGAGGAGGAGAAACAAATCACGTGAAGAGGTACCTGACAATGTATACATCGAATCAGGCGATGGACCAATTGGTACCCACGACAATGTCGAGTCAGGAGAAGGTGCGTCAAGTGGAGGTTCTGTCAATTCTCGTTCACGTGCCGCTTCCATCAAGAGTAAATTCAGTGCCTTCGGTGGTAGTATCAAGTCCAAGTTCAGTCGTAAACGTTCTGGTGTTGATCAGCATGACGAACAAGATGGATATACAAATGCTGATGGTGTGTACATGTAAAGGGGGAAGATACCATTTTATCCCCTATACCAAGTACCTCTTTCATTTCAAGAGAAACAAGTATGTGTAATATATAAGTGGTCTTGTCCAGTAAACTCAAGATGCTAGTGTTTGTGTGATGTGGCTTATAAAAGCAAAAAGATAATGTAATAAAACAACGACCTTTTATCATTATGACCAAGATCTTCGACCTTTTAGATATAGCCTTTAGTCCTCTCGTGATCATGCCTTATGTGCAAACGCGCAACTTAGCTCAAGTCCACTGCACAGTATATAAAATGGCAGGTATCCTTTATTTTTCATAGCGGAGGTCAAATTATGGTTCATAAACAATACTGAATGAAGGAGTGGTACACAATATATATTTGATTGTCTCTACTGTTTATACACTGCAGCATTATCATTGCCCTCACCTCATTTATCTTTTGGACTTTTACCCCGTGTCAGCAAGACTAACATTTTGTAAATAAGATCATAATCATAATATATCTAATCACCACATAATATTGCCAAAAAGGTACCACACACAACTCGAAACAGCTCAAAACGCAAATCATATTTATCTAGGTATTACCAACATATATCACATATAACACACATCAGATTAATAATATCAAATATATTAAATAGCATGAGTTCTGAGAAAAAGGTTTGTACTGCATGTGATCATGAACTTCACCAAACATTATTTAAGACGCAGGAAAAATCGTCCACGGAAGAAGGAATTCTATCAGACTTTGTATTTGTGTACACCGGCGAGGGAAATGTACCAAAGAATGTGGTTCTTGTTCATTTTGATTCAAGTGTTGTTCGGATTAGAAACAAGTCATTTAGTAATTGCAATCATTTGAAAGAAGTGATATTGAATGAAGGGTTGAAGAGTATTGGTAGAAGTGCGTTTGCTGGCTGCAACTCATTACAAAGTGTTACACTTCCAACAACTCTCACCGAGATTGGCACTTCTGCATTTATCGATTGTAATGAATTGAAAGAAGTAGTGCTTAATGAGGGATTAAGGAGTATTGGCAGTTCTGCTTTTTACAACTGCAGGTCACTAGAGATCATATCCTTCCCATCAACTCTCAATACAGTTAGTAGGAATGCATTTATCAAATGCGAATCATTAAAGAGAATCACACTGGCATACATATCAAAACGCTTGGAAAGTATTGTCCAGGCTGGTCATGTAGAAGTGCTGAGCCAGATAGACTCAATACCAATGCGTGGTTCAGTAGAAAAACAAGGGAACAAGATGTTCATACCAGCATTAGCTATAAAAAACACAAAGAATGGCTGGACGAAACCAGATTGTTTAGATCAAGTCGAACAATTGATTGCCTACTATGAAATGAAAGAAGGGTTAGCACTATTTGAACTTGCTGTATGGAAGGTTAAGATTGATCAAGCAGGTAATTCAGTCAACCGTGATGCTTGTCGTGTTGGAGTACCCAAGCTGGTTAAGGATTCAATCCTGCAGTACCTGTTTAATGCCGAAACGTCTGTGTTCGTGCCATTAGAGAAGACATTTACGTACACTGGTGATGGATGCGTCCCAAAGAATGTTGTTGTCGTACAAGTACATTCAAGTGTTGTTGATATTCGTAAGAGTGAATTTGAACGGTGTAGATATTTGAGGGCAATTGTACTGAATGAAGGCTTGAAGAAGATCGGCACCCAAGCATTTACTGGCTGCTGTTCCTTACAATCCATATCTTTTCCCTCAACTCTCACTGAGGTTGATGAATCTGCATTTAATTCCTGTATAAGTTTGAGGGAAGTAGTATTGAATGATGGGTTGGAGAGGATCGGGGAGGGAGCATTTTCTCTCTGCAGATCATTACTAAGTGTTTCACTTCCAACAACCGTCGTTGACATTGGTGAGAGTACATTCAGCAATTGCAAAGAATTGAAAGAAGTAGTGCTTAATGAGGGACTAAGGAGTATTGGCGGTTCTGCTTTTTTCAACTGCAGATCTCTAGAAAGCATTTCCTTCCCCTCAACTCTCAATACAGTCAGTAAGAAGGCATTTAAGAGATGTACAAGTTTGAGGGAAGTAGTATTGAATGAAGGGCTGGAGAAGATCGGGAAAGGAGCATTTTCTGGCTGCTACTCATTACTAAACATGGCATTCCCTTCAACAGTCATTGAAATTGGTAGTTCTGCATTTAATTCCTGTACAAGTTTGAGGGAAGTAGTGCTTAACGATGGACTAAGGAGTATTGACCGTTCTGCTTTTTTCAACTGCAGATCACTAGAAAGAATATCATCCTCCCCCTCAACTCTCAATAAGGTTGGCATGCAGGCATTTAGTAGATGCAAATCATTAAAGAGAATCACACTGCCATACATATCAAAACGCTTGGAAAGTATTGTTCAGGCTGGTTATATAGAATGTATGAGCAAGATAGATGAAATCATGGGAATAGATGAAATCCGTGGCATAGTAAAAAGACAAGGGAGTGAGATGTTCCTATCAGCATCAGCTATACAATCAATAGGTGGGGACCATCAGGGACAGAAGAAAAAGAACGAGACTATCAAAGCTCTCCTTCGGATTGATGAATTGATTACCTTCTTTGAAATGAAAGAAGGGTTAACACTACTTGAGTTAGCTGTGTGGAAAGCAAATAAGGATCAAGCATCTGATTCGGCCAACCATGATGGATGCCGTATTGTGTTGACTGGACTAGTTAGGAATTGCATTTTGCAGTATCTAATTGAGAAAAGGGTTTTGAGGAGGGAGCGCAAGGCTTTGAGGAAGGAGCGCAAAGGATACAACAGAACATAGGCTCAACCAAACAGTAATCTAAGCTATGATTATTAGGACCTCCTCCTCTATCTATTTATCACCAAAGATAGCCCTCTTGGCAAATGCTGGCAAGACAAATGATGCTTGATGAATCTCTGGAGTATAATATCTCAAGTCCTTCTGCATACTCTCCTCTAGTTGTCGAACCGGCACCTTGCATCCCTTATTCTTTTCACTTGCACTACTTGCCTTCGTAGCAATAATAAACCCAATCTGTCCACTAGGATAACTTGGAATAGTGCAATAGGCGTACTCCACGGTATCAAACACACTTGTAATACTCGAAACCAATGGCTTAATCAAATCAACATGTAACCACATGCATTCACCCTGTGTACAAATAATACCACCCTCCTTTAATGACTCATGCATGGCCTTATAGAATGGTGTTTCGAATAAAACACATGCCGGTCCGACGGGGTCGGATGAATCTGTAATGATAATATCAAAGTAGGATTTATTCTCTTTCATAAATTGTGCCCCATCTTTAATATGCACGGTAACACGTGGGTCATCATATCCCTTTGACATGAAGGGTAGATACTTTTTTGATACGTTAATAACATCTTCATCTAATTCACAAATAACAATCTCCTCGACACATGAATGACGTGCAATCTCTCGTAGTACTCCTCCGTCTCCACCACCAATAACTAACACCTTCTTGGGATTATCATGTGCAAATAATGGTAAATGCGTCATCATTTCTTGATAACTATACTCATCACGTTCCGTTGCCTGTATGACACCATCTAATACCAACACTTTACCATAATTGGTTGATTCGAATACTAATACATCTTGGAATTTCGATTTTTGATGATATAATATTTCTTTAATTTGAAGTGTAAAGGCTTGTCCACCCCATAACTCTGGTTGTCGTTCATGGAACCAATTGTCAATGATTAAGTGAGAGTAATCTTTTGGCGGTGGAAATTCTATACTAGTTGTTGTCATGCTGCCGCCGCTTGTTGTTGTTTTAGTAGTAGTAGGTGTTTTAAATGCAAGTATTGTTGATTGAAATGATAACAATAAGAATAAGATGTGTGTAAGAGGCATCGACTCTAGAGAGTAAGTATGGGGGATGGTGATGAGTGCAACACTGAGGCTAAGTGGTGAGGTGATTCTTCCGTCCGTATCGAATTAGTGTGCACACAACTGGATATTGTGATTCAATATCCTTCACTATAACTATGGGATAGATGAGCCGATTAATAAACACATTAAGCCAATTTTATCTCATCAATAGAAGTAGTAGAGTAGCCGTCAAGAAGCAATGCGTTTTTGCAAAGAAATAATATGAGAGTGTTAGGGTATCTTCAACTCCGGCTAACCACCAATAAAATTAAAATTGATATCTAGTATGATCGTCCTCATCTTTAGTGTAGCCATCTCTTAGTAAATTGCTTTTGATATTGAGACCATCTTGCATTGGATAGTATTGTCATCTAGTATTCATTCTTCATCGGGGCGGCTAGAAATTTGAACACATCTTGTGCACAACACATCAACTTTAGATACCCTTTGTTGCAATACGAGCTTTCACAGAACAATTGCAAATCATATACATCTATCCCTGTCCATTGTTATCGGTATAACATATATATAAACCATGGGTAAAGGACGATCAAAGAATAAAGTAAAACGCTCTACAGCCACTTTACCAAAGGGTATACCAAACAAAAAACGTGGTGGCGGTAGTAGTAGTACAAATGCATTCGAATATGCCAAGTCTATAAACTCCTCAACTCGTGTGAAACATCATGTACATAATCGTATAATACCCGGACAACAACGTCCTTCCTCTTCTTCTTCTAACAACAACTCCAACAGTAAAGTATATCAATCATCATTATCAAAATCAATATCATTACGTAAATCACATCTCTCAACACAGCTACAACGACAGACTAAATCAAATAAATTTATCGATCGACGTATTGGTGAAGCCACTAATCGTAATAACTACGATGGACCAACTAAAAATGATGTAATGTTAAAACGTATAGTACAAGAACGTTTACGACGTTCGAATAAACGTGCCAAGTTTAGTTTACAGGATGATGATGATAATGAAGATGATACTGAAGGACAACTACTAACACATGGAGGTAAAGCAATCGACTACACATCCAAAACAATCGACGATGTACTACTATCCGACGATGATTCAGATGATGATTTAGATAAAGTTGATACCATGCTACACTTTGGTGGTGGTAAATTTGATACCGATAATCATCAAGAACGTTCACCCTATGGTCCCTCCTCCTCTGGTGGAACAGATATGGGAGATGTATACCGTTCAAGAAAAGAACAATTAGAAGAACGTATCCGACACAAGAAACAACTCAAGCTTGAAAAGTTAAAACGTAAAGAAAATCAAGTGGATACATTTGATAATATGGATAAATCATTTGATGAATTAGCACAATTATTAAGTTTTAGGGATAAGGAAAGTGAAAGGAAGGAACGATTTGAAAGGAAGAGGGAAGGGAAGTTGAGTGAGGTTGAAGTTGAGATGGATGATTGGGATAAGGAAATGAAGGTATGTTATTATTTTTGTTTCTATGTGTGTTTGTTAGGTTTTGTGTTTGTACCGGCCTATCCATTACTCACCCCCACACTTTATTCAAACCTCACACTCATAATATAATACATACATAGGAATATCTATTCGAACGTAAGGTACGTGCAACAGATCGTACTAAAACTCCTGAAGAAATTGCCCAAGAGGAATCGAAACGATTACATGCCTTGGAATCGAAACGATTAGCAAGAATGGATGGTGATATATTAAGTGATGATGAATTATCTGATATTAGTGATGATGATGATGAACAAGATAATGACGGTAAGAAGAGGAGGAGAAGGGATAGGAGGAAGGATGGAGAAAAGATTGTCAAGAAGAACAAGAGACAAGGTACAAATCCTGAAGAAATGAGTGATTCAGATGATGACGATGATAAGAAGGGTAAGGAGGAACATGGGGTACAGTTTACAGCTGATGGATTAATGTATGTTGATAAACATGGTAATTTTGTTGGTAAGGTTGGTGAAGAGGAGGAGAATGATTCAAAGTCTGAAGATGATAGTGATAGTGAGAGTGAGAGCTCTAACGACGACAAGTCAGATCAGCACAATGATTTGGGTGGTTCAGATGATGAAGCATCTGCTGCTTACGATAGCGAAGACGATGATGATAGTGAAGAAGAAGATTCTCCCGCTGTTGAACTCAAGAAGGGAATGCCCATCCAAGGTAACTATCATGCTTCGGAACAGTATGGCAATAAGGTTACTTGGTATGAGGGTACAATTACAGATATTCGTGAAGAAAATGGTACCAAAGTATATGATGTTACATACGACGATGGTGATTTCGAAGAAGGCATGACTGCGGAGAATGTTCGACCATTGCCAAAGAGTAAGGAGGAGAAGAGAAAGGAACAAATGAAGAAGAATGAAGTCGACGTGGCAAAGAAGAAGAAATTAAAGGCCAAGATGAGAGCAAAGTAAGTATATTTATACATTTTGTTTTTGTTGTTGAAGTTATTGGTATTCGGCCTTTTTTCATTAAACCACGTGCACCACACACTATCCAACGTGGTGTCTATTTTTGGAGATACACGATAGCGTTCTGCTGGAGTTGTTCTCATGCGTGATATTGGCTTTTACCATATATAAATTTGTTGCCACATAGTACCCTCGGGAGGATGTTTTATCGCCACAATCACTTTTTAGGTTGTGTCGATGATATTCATAACCTTTGACCCTACTCCCTTGTGTCTCCATGGTCATAACATTTTCTTTGAATAATGATTACATATCATAATGTCAACTCACCATTTGTGTCTTGTCTCCATTATACTATAAACAGGGAGGCCATTCCATTTGTCTTTGAGGTACCCACGACACTTGACGGATTACATGATTTAATCGCTCAATATGCCTCCACGGGTGCAGATGCCTCGCTCATTATCCAACGTATCCACGCTACCAACTCGGTTCGTTTGAATCACAAGAACAAGGAGAAGATACAAAATTATTATGATGTGCTTCTCAAACGATTCGTAGCCGTTGGTGACGCCATCTTCACATCTGGTAATGGCGGACCTGACTTGGAGAGATATGAGCAGTTGAATTCACTGACACAGACTTTATATGCAATGTCTCAAGACTCTCCCGAATCAGCCGGTGCAGTTTGGAGTCGAAGATTAGGTATCTTCCAAAAGGCATTATCGAAACGATTACGAGATGTTGAAGTCACACCCCTTGGAGATGCATGTGCAGATGAGTTCACGGCATGGCCTTCAACTGGTATGCTCCTCTTAATGAGAGCACTGCCACATATCTTCCCCTCCACAGATCGTCGACATGCTGTCGTGACACCAGCACTTCTTTTACTAGGCCAAATTTTGGCACAAACACCCATTAAGAGTCGATATGATCTAGTAATGGGGTTATTTACGACTGGTCTAATGCTTGAGTATACCAAGGGTGCTAAGCGTTTGGCTCCCGAGGCCACGGCCTTCCTGGCCGGTGCTTTGAGGTTGTTTTCAGATGATGTCGAGGCAACAGTGGGTGATGGTCCATTGCCTAGTCTTGCCAATATCTCAAAGTGTCCTCAGCTTTTACAACTGCGACAAGATATCAGTAAGTCTGATTTGGACACCAACAATGTTCGCCTCTCTCTAGAGAAGGATGACATACAATCTGGTACAAATCCATTTGCTATACTCACGAGTACTCTAAAGTTGACTCAACAAGCCTTTACAATCATTGGCAAGTCTAGGGATGGGTCAGAAAGAGAGATCTTCTCAGAAGTATTGAGGTCTCTTCTATACATCACTGGCAAGCGAAAAGATTGTCCACTTCCTTCATCAGTCAAGAGTATACTCGCTGAAACAGCCCGTACAGCAGCAAGTACATGTGCATCAGATGATCTTCGCCAACCACTTCAGAGGAGGAAGTCAGCATCTGTCAAAGACCTTGCCATCAAAACACTTGCTCCGCGTATGGAAGATCCGACTAAATACAGCATGTCCAAGGATAAGGGTAAGTCACAATTACAAGCTGAACATGATCGTCATCGTCGCGAGTATAAGCGTGAACACAAGGCAGCCATGCGTGAGTTACGCCTCGATAGTGCCTTTATTGAAAGTGAAAGACGCAAGGCGAAGACCAAGACCGATGATAAGGCTAGGGAGAAGAGGCATAAGAACTTTGCTTGGTTAGAGGCAGAGCAAGGCTTGTTGAATCAACAGGTACGCATGGGAGGTGGATTATTGCAAGGAGGAGGTACCGGTGCGGCAAGAAGAGCTGCTAAAAGTGGTAAGATTGGGATCAAGAAAGGTGGTAAGATGTCTTAAGAAGAAGGAGAGTAGTATATTGAACTAAACAGGCTAAACGAAGAACTTAGTTGTTAACTTATACGATCGATACGACATACTTACAATGTACTATACGAATACACATACTTTTCAGGTTGTATATAGTTATCTTCTATACAGCCAACACGGATGTTGTTGTTTCGTCACGTGTATATATACCACTGTCCTCACTAACACTATCACTGCTGACACTGCCCTGCTTTCTCTTAGAAAATAACTTCTTGAGAGACTTACCGAGCTTTTTGAGTGGACCTTTTCTTGATGGCAATAGGTCATTGTCAGCACTCGACTCGATACTTCTACCATCCATATCTGCCATGTAATTACTGAATACCAAGTAACGTTTGTGAACGCTACCTTTTAGTTGATGTTCATTGTCTTCTTGTGTGCCTTTGCCATCACTTCTAATGAAGGCAACTGCAACAACTATCATCCCTATGGCAATTGCCACAGATAGAAAGGGTACAAAAGAGTATGATTGCCCATTTATGTATGAGAGTGTTGGTGTAGAGCTAACAGCTTCACTATATCCTCCACTTGAAGTAAATGTATTTGAGCTACTGCTACTCGTAGATCCACTACTACTACTATTACTCGATGAAGATGTAGAACTACCACTTGATGACGACATGCTTCCACTACTTTCTGTAGTTGCTGTCTTCTTGTGTGATGTCTTCTCGTTACTTTTCTTGTGCTTTACAGGTGCCGATGTTGGAGTGCCACCCTCTAATCGTCTCTTCCTTTTACGACGCTGATCGGTCTTGTCCTTCTTCTCATCTTTATTATCAGTTGTATGCCTACTAGATTGTATCCTGTCTAATATTTGATCAAGTATATAGTTCTCAATACTTGATACTGGAGATGTTTCAAGACGTTCTAATAATCCCAAATGCTGTTTAGTATCTTTGGCATGTGTGGTACTACTGCTGCCGCCAAGGCATATTGCCAAGACGATAAGGATGGTTGCAAAAGATCTTATCATTCTATTTCTATTTAGATACTATAATAATAGGAGTACACAAGATGTTCTCGTTTATTCTACTTAATATCACTTATTAACTTATTGGCATATATATCCCCTTGCTGCCTCTATGGATGTGCAGTAGGTATATCCAGCACAAAGAAGACCGAGCGTTCTAACGGATGACAACAATATAGTGAGTGGAAGTACGAGCAACTTTCTATTGCCTTTATCGCAGCATCGCTGAATTCGATCAAAATTTATTCAACGCTTGCTCAACTGGTGGATATATCAAATGAATGTCTTTGCATTGCTCTCGGCTCTATTCAACTACAACTCATAATCTCATATCATCTATACACCTAAACTTACTCGGTCAGTAGAGCTACATATCATAATCTCTTGACTTCCTTAACTCGTCTTTTAAGAACTATACAATAATGAAGCTATCCATTGCAACACTCCTCGTCGGTTCTGCCACGGCCACCTCCATCAGGGCAACATCAAAGGCTGGATCCAAGTTACTCTCCAACGCTCGTCGTCTTAATGATGATGGTGATATGACATGGGTTGCCAACTACTCTCTCAAGTTTGAGAAGTGTGCTACTACATCTGATTACTACGGAGGACAGTTCGATGGTAACAACAACAACAACAACAACAACAACAACAACAACAACAACAACAACAACAACAACAACAACAACAACAACAACAACAACAACAACAACAACAACAACAACAACAACAACAACAATTACCAACAACAGCAGCAAGAACAGCAGTGGCAGGGAGGTATGTATGAAAGAAAGGTTGTTCACTTCAAGTTATGCCCAACTGATACATGCGGCAGTGGTTGTTCAGGAGGTGCTGATTACGTTGTTGATATGGATGAGTTCGTAGGAAGCTACCTTGAGTACAAGATGGAGTTGCAGGAACAAGAGTGTGAAACAGCCAAGGAAAGCAGTGGATGTGAGAACTACGATGATGAGGAGGTAAGATACTTTGTGTATGACAGTGTACTATATGTTGTGAAGATGTTCACTAACCAATATACTCCCTCTCTCTCTCATATATAAATAATAGGGCTGCTTGTACACATACTTTACAAAGATGAGCCTCTCCCAATGTATTGAGCAAGACGGAGAGAACGCAAATGGTCAACAAGAGGAAGAATTCGATCTTCAACAAGCTGCCGAGTGTGGCCGACTTGACGTTGACGAGGAGGCTGCTCAGTACTATGCCTACCAGAATGGACAGAGCTACAACCAGTATAACAATCAGAATCAGCAGAATGTTGAGTTCTTCGTTGGCCCTACCTGTTCCTCAAATGGCAAGAGCATCAACCTTGCCGTTTTCCTAGATGAGACTTGCTCATACAGTGCACCCGATGGTGTATATGAGAAGTTCCACTACGGCAAGAAGCTTCCATATTCCAGTTCAAGCATTGTTGAACATGATTGTATCTCATGCTTAGAGCCCGCTGAAGAAGAAGATGAGAACAACAACCAAGACGGTAACAACAACAACAACTATAACAACAACAACCAAGACGATGCTCAGCCTGAAGTCTTGGAGGTTTGTGAGCGCTTGTATGAACCAGCTGGCAAGTGTGAGACCAACTTGCAAATCTATGGTATGTACCCGAACACAATGGCTTGCGAATTCATCTCTGGCCTAAACCATTGGAGTTTAGCTGGTGTCACAAGTTCATTGAAGAGCGCCAAGAAGAATGTGACCCCCTCTGTATTGGCCGGTGTATTTGCTGCCACCACTGTTGTATTAGCAGCCGTGGCTTACAACTTGAACAAGAAGGTTCGCCGTCAGACAGTAGGATTGATGCCATATGACGAGGCTCAGCACGTACCTTACTAAATAGTATGAGCTTAGTATACTGAAATGAAAAGTAATAGAGGTTGAGAAGAGAAGTGAAATAGTGAAATGTCCTTGTGCTTTGTATATTTGATGTGTTGGCTTGTATTGTATGAAAGAAGATGGACAGAAGTAGAAAAGAAGAAGGCTTATGTCGAATGTACTGTATTGATAAAGATAGATGTTTTTGAAAGAGCTAACACTTGATACACTTAGATCTAACTACTGACTACTTTAGAGCAACTTCCCGAGGATTCGTCGAGGTAACTTGAACGACGCGATATCATTGACTTTAGATCATCTCTACATAACTCTTGCTGTTCATTGCTTCCCCAGTTACAAGCCAGTTGTAAGCTGGGGTGTGCATCAGTGAGAGGTTTTGGAATGTGTTGTTTTAAACTACCACCCTTGTCTTCACTCCCAAGATACATAGTCTGGATAATACGGTAATCAGTCATCAAATGTCTGGATAAACAGCACTCGCCCAACGCCGATAATGGCGAAGAAGGCGTAGCGCTTGTATCTGAGTTATTCTGAAATTTGGAAGACGAATGAGACCACTTTTCCTTTGCTTTGAGATACTTTTCATCTTCAACCTTCTCCGGCCTTTGTTGTAGAATGTATTCTGCTTCCTTCATTGTATGCCTTTTAACTCTATGTAACAGATAAATTGAAAGTTGTTGTATATGATGTTCAAATAAAGTTTCACTTTGCCCTTCCTTCTTCTCCATCGGAAGTGCTATCACATCTTCTATACCCTTATTTGAAATCTCTTGTATACGATCTGGCTGTATCAAGAAAGATAGCCATTCTGATAATGGCATTGTATGTAATATCATATTATAATCTTGTACTGCTTGTTCGTATCTAGGGGAATCGATACATAATGCCTCGGCCATTTCATTTGGATTTGAGTTGTATACCTCTCTCATCATCTTCTCTTCCTCACGCATACTCTTTGATGTCTTACATTTCTCGGATGGTGCATGTGCAGCACCTCTTTTACCAGCCTTCCTCGTGTCATCTGGAGAACACAAAACTACCAGTCTCCATTTGAATGCTGATACAAACCTGTCTATCGGCTCCCTCAAATTAATGATTAGTGTTTTGGATTCACCAGTCTGTAATGCAGCCACTTTAGTACTACTAGGTTTAGGATGGGACATTGACAAGCCACTAATTTTATTCAACTTTAGCTCTCTACTGATGGTACCGCCTCCTGCTTTGCCGGCATGGAAGAATGTAACTTTATGATCCATATTATGTGAACATCTATTTTGTTTGTTGTAAAATTCATTCACTGCTAATTGCTTGTGTTGACCAGTTTTGTGCTGTGTACAATTAACCAATATTATATCGTTGTTGATATCATAATGATTATCACTTGATTTAATAAAGAATGTAAAAAAGAAGTTATAGACAATACTTAGATGTATTAAGATAATACATGTAATTAGGAGAAATTTAGTTTTGATTGGCATTATTATTGATGCTGACTTGTGATGTTTGTTTGGTTTATACATTATAATCTCTATATTTGTATGGAACCGACCCGCACTGAAAAGAGTGGCTAGAACCTTTGCAAATGGAATCAAGCACCACCGAAAGAGGTACATAAACAACGCCAACAATAAAGTTGAGCAACTACTATCGTACTACTATGGTCTTAAAACAACAACAAAACAATACTACTATGTGAGCTAGATGAGGAAAATAAACACAACTCTCCCCGCTCGCCCGAGAAATTTTCTGGCATCTTCACGACACTCCTTTAAACTTCAATCCACATCAAAACTTCCCTCCTCGTAACACACACAATACCTCTAGCGCATACTTACCGGTACCATCTTCTCTAGCAGTGATTGCCTGTTTTGCAATTCTATTCTGAAATACATACTGTCCCAATCCGCCGCCTGCTTTATTAACCCTCAAGTATTATATTCCTTTCTAAGCTCATACTGAAAGTATCATTCAACACAGCACAGATCGAGTCAAAAACCAGCTCATTATGAAGAAGCATAGCCACACAGCTATACAATATGGGTATGATGTTAATCGTATAGATGATGATTCTCGTCATGATGATATATCAGAGGTGCGCAATTTATGTCCCGATGAATTACGTGACGTCTCTAACAGAAAAAGTAGCGACACAAATTATGTCAAGTCGTCATCATACTTATCAAAGTATCATATAAGTGGTTCATCCTTCTTCAAACTATTTATAGTATCATGTGCGCTATGCAGATGGTTCTTCATTGGTACAGAAACAAGAATAAACGATAATATAACAGAATACAAAACACTTATTGAAAGTAGTGGCTCTTTCACACCTCATGTCCAGACAACCAATACCGACATGCATCGTCCACACTTCATAGTACTAGTTACAATGTCTGAAGGATTTGAATCAATGTGGTACAACTGGTTATCACATTTCAAAGCATTGGAAATACCAAATCTTCCAGTTCACATGTTTGCCGAAGATGACAATTCATATATAAAGTGTATGAAGCAGCAGCAAGAGCAACATGACGTTGTAGATTTGGTTTGTCTATCACCCGAAACGGTCTTTGGAATTGTACAAGAAGAAGATCAGATACATAACTCCCAAAACCCAAAAGAATACTATAGTAAAGAATATAAGAGGTTGGTGTCACGACGGCCACGGATAATTCAGTACGAATTAGAAAACAATATTGATACTCACATTATATTTTCTGACCTCGATGTTGTTTGGATAAAGAATCCACTACCATACTTTGATGAGATTAGTAGTGGCAGTGTTGATATATTAGCTTCTATTGATGGAGGTATTGACTCAATGAGAACTCAAGATAAAATCCTTCCAGCTTTGTGTACGGTAAGTGTACATTGAGGTAATCCTTGATTCTCTGTTAACAACAGCATTGAGCTAACCTTTTTATTTTATACAAACGAACAGGGTTTTATGATACTACGATCATGTCCCGCAACAGTAGAGGTTATATCCAAATGGAGATCTAATATTGAAGGGAAACTAAGACGCAATCAACCAGCATTCAACTCGGTTTTATCTCAGTTTGGTTGGACATTCGATAGATCTGCACATTCAATGATGCAGCATCGTCGTGTGAAGAAGAAGAAGCAAGAGAGTGATTATGAATTGGTAGTAAAGTCTCTGTATCCAAAGCTATTTGCTGGTGGCGATTACTACTTTCACAACATGACAAAGTATGAACGAGAAGAAGCGGTAGTCGTTCACTTCAATGGGATAGGACCTAATAGAAAATCGGGCACTAGTGGGTATGAGAACAAACTGAATAAGATGAAAGAATATAATTTGTGGATGTGAACACAAGAGGGGGCTTTTAGGCTGTATACATTTGTGTTGTCATGCAATTGCCAGTTCACAACTTTTGGTATCCGTAAGGATGAGTAAAGAATAGGCAATTATCATGATCAATAAAGGCAATACTAACTTACAATCAATGGTTATCCATCTCATTCTGGACTATGCATCTATGTATTTCCATCTCTCACAATCTCATCTGTCAGATCAATTAATACCAATGTACCATACTACTTCTTCCCACGATACCTTAGGATACTCCCAGCTCGCCGGTACTCTTCGATCATCTCTCGCTTGCTATTATACTCTTTGACGATGGACTCCCTACTTTTATCACTTTCATCCTCAAACACTGATTTTACTCTCTTCGAATTCACCTGTATCACCGTATCTTTCTTTACTACATCCCATAAAGAAACCTCTTCATCCTTCTTCTTTCTAGCTTCCTGCTTTGTAGATCCTTTCTTCTTCCCACCATAACTTTCACTGACAAAGTCTAGTCTATGGGAGTTGTGCCCTGTTGCGGCATTCAAAAGCTTGACCGTGCTAATGGCATTACCGATAATACGACTTAGGCCAGGACCCCCGCAGAATGCCACCAGTGTCGAAGAATAAGCCGGGCGGATTTCAAAGAGGTTTTGAACATGCTCTTCTAAGATATCGCCTAATTTTGGTCGGATAAAGAGTACTCTTCTACTTTTGAACAGTGAGGTAGTCCTGATCTCAGCTCTGAATGTCGCCGCTTCATTTCTATCCTTATCAGTGATGTAAATCGATACATCTAGCACTTCCCCGGCATATTCTTCGCCCCATTCTTCTACTAATTGATCGTATGTTTCTACAGGATACGACTTTGTTTGTTAGTAAATGCAAAACCATATCATTTCTCAAACAAGTCAATGTCCTTACCTAATATCTCTGGGTATAGTTGACGAGCAATCTTGACGCTTCTAACAGTCCATATAAAATGGAGATGTTCGACATTTTCTTCTGTAGTGTGCTGGCCAACTGTTGCTAACGTCTTTTGGTAGAAACGAAATGTGATGTACCCGTTCACAATTGATAGTGTGATAACCTGTCCTATACTGAGTGATACAATACTATGATAGTACCAGTCAAGGAACGGCAAAGCAACAGACAACATTCCGTCTACATACGACTGAAGAGTCACTCCGTTCCATATGAAGAACGAGCAGACAAAAAATATAGCATGGAGCAGTATCGTGATGATTTCAAGGTTTGACATCATATCTTCGTCAATTTCTGCGGTTGTCAAAGTCCAACTCAAATTGAGACTAAATACAATAACTCCGAACAATGTAACAAAAGTCAGTATGGCTGTTCCATAAAAAGATTGGGTGGCTCTAAAAGTAGCCTTCTTCAACTCTTCTTTCGCTGTCTTTTCTGCTTTGTGTCGTTTCATAATTACATCATGCACTCTACTTGTTTCGCTTCGGTAGTTCAAAAGAGTATCGTGGACTAAACTCATTCCACATGAAGAATAATCTAATGCATTTAAGCTGTAAGGATAGATTGATAAATTGTGTTAGATTGCTCTGCATTGTTTGATAAGAACATATCATATGTTTCAATTTACCTATCGCGGACCACTTGTTGTTTCTCATATGACTTGAGATCTTCGTTAGAGGACTGCCTATGCGCTCTGGCAACTGCTCTGGCAACGACTTTGTCTTGGTTTTGATTTGCAAACATGAACCCCTTAAGCGTCTTCGTCATGTGCTGAGACAATGAGCCATCCTTGACTTCTTGAGCCCCAAGAGTATTGATAACTTGTTTCATATGTTCTGCTCGCTCGATTAGATAATTCTCTGGATCCAGCATGACCATTTTGCGTACATGCTCTTTGAGCAGACTTGTACAGGGCACAATACCGGTACCACTACCAATTGCAACGATATTAGTATATGAAGGATCTTTAACAAGCCCTGTGCCATAAGGTCCTAGCAAGTCAACATAGAGCTTGGAGGAGCTCTTGAGTTTGGACCACAAAAGATCAGTCCAACTTCCTTCACCATACACTTCAATATAAAACTCGACTTCATTTGAACTTGGCTGACTTGCGATCGAAAACGGGTGCCATGACCTATCAATCGAGTCAACTCGTAAGAAAGCATACTGGCCAGGCTGGAAGTGAAAAAGGGTTGGACGCCTCATCTTTAAAATGATCCTAAGATTAGATTAGAAAAGATGAAAGTGAGTTCAGTACCTAATAGAGAGATACATAATAAAGAAGACTCAATATGAATAGACTCACATCTTTGAACCTTCATTTTCAACCGCGGTAAAGGAAGTAATCTTAGTCTAAGGTACCATAAAAAGACACATTATGTGAGCTTACTTTCATACGAAGACAATACAACTTGTAACACATTATGTCAACTTACTTTGAATCTTTGATTAAACCACATCATCATGTAATCACACGAATAGTAGAGAAGCGGCACTATATACCACTTGTAAGTTTGACTTCGGTTCTTCTCTCCGCTTCTCTGAGCAGCATCGATGGTGTGAATGATAGTTAGAAAATACACTACCAAGAATGTAAAATGAACTCGATAGAAGACTTCATAGGGAATCGTATGACGATAGTAGGCCGTTCCGGTCATTAGTGCCTATGTAGAAAAGAAGAGTACATGATCAGCTTTACTTGGAATAAGAAGATAGATAAAGTTGATTAAAATATTGTACTTACCAAAAGTCCGACAATACAGTAACCTGTGATCATTATCTCGGATCCCAGTTTGTCACATGATGCATCATCGCCTTCTGAGCATAACAAACCAAGAAACACAAAAAATATAATCAATGCCATGAATGATATTGAGACCATTGTGTATCCGAGATATATATGGATACGCAAGCTCTTGTCAAGTGGTAAATAGTAATTGAGCTTGCTACTCGATAAGGCGGCAATTGTATATCTGCTCATAGTAAGCGGGATGAGGGCCATCTGAAACAAAACTAAAGATGACGGGTGCATGAGTTGGTTGAGTTTTAAAATGATACTAACACAACATGAAAAAGAAAGAGAACCTACTGCAATGTTTGCTTCCATAAAGAAATGGAGGAACAATTCGCTTTGCGGTGTATCTAGATGCATCTTCAGGTACAGTGCCTTCTTGTTGCTCATATCTTATCATAGCAAAGTGGGCTGGCATAGAGAGTCAAACAAGAATTAGATATTACAGTGCATAAAATACAAAGTACACATAAACACATACCCCATATGATCAAGCTAGCAACAAAGTGTGAGCACAGAAGAAGCAGTAACTTCCGTCCAGAGTACAGCCAAGTAACAAACCGTAACATGGGTCCAAACTGAATATATTGTTTTGCATTGTCAAAGAGGGAGGCTTCTTTTCTTTTATACATTGGTGTGTTCGACTTCCCCTCATTACCTTTTGATGATCCTTTAAATAATTGGACAAACTCTGGAAGAATTATGATGATGAAAGAGAGGAGATCATAACTCCTATTAGTACATGTGGTTTACAAGGGCAGTCAAATATCGGCAACGGAAGGCCAAAGGAAGTGATTAAATCATCGAGACTTCATATTGAACACACAAACTAATACAAATAATGAACATACTAACGCGGACTTTCCAGTAAAATCAATCTCTCCATTACCATCTACGTCCACTTCTGCAACCATGTTGGATAACTCTTCATCACTTAAATCAAATCCTAATTGAGCCATTAATGTTTTCAACTCTGATTGATCAATATCACCACTTCCATCTGCATCATACATATCAAATGTTTCCCGGAGTAGCTTATCAAAAGTACAGTTACTGCTCAATTTTATCTTTTCAAAGATTAATTGAAACTCAATCATATCGATTTCTCCATCATTATTACCATCAATATCATTAATCCACTTGTTGAGATTCTCATCATCTACCATTTGCAGTCCTAGACTTCTAAGTAAATCTCGTAATTCGTCATGTGATAGAGAGCCATTACCATCAGTATCAGCTGCATTAAATGAATCTACTAGGAATTGATATTCGTCGGATTCTTCTTCTTCAATATACTTTACATCATTAGTAGGAGATGATAAGTGCAACCCAACGCCATCAATAGAATAAACATTGTCAATCTCAGAATTAAATGTAACAGATGAACGGCGGCGCTTCGGTATATTACCTGTTTCTATATCAATATTGGCTGTTTGAATACTACCCAGACTACTTGCTGTTATATCCTCGGCAGTAGCACCATCGACATTTGAACTCGAATCAACATTGTTCGAGTTTGATGTAGGAGAAAGAAATGCTAAAAAATCTGCGAATGAATCATTGTCATCTGATTGATCTGACATATTATTGTTTCGCTCTATTATTACTAGCTATATCTCCCACTTTTCTAGTAATAATAGCAATAACTTGCGCTGTACTACTATTGCAGCAATATTATGTAGAAGGTATGCTCTCTGACACCACCTCTTTCTTAATATTTGAGGTTATTCGATAATTATTACCGAGATTATTACCGAGGAAGGTGTGCTTTGTAGTCTGTAAAATTAATCGTACTAATTTGTCAGAGTGACGTACGTCTGCGAATCTTTCATGGGAGGAGGAAAGAGGAAAAGAGGTGGAGATTATCAACTCAAACAAAAGCGCACACAGAAGAGAAGCGCATACAGAAGAATTGAAGATCTCATGCTGTTTACAGTTTACTATTAACTTCTTATATCACCTCCGCTGGATGCCAAAACTACAGGAGGCAAGAGGTATCCTCAACTCTCTCTGGCCCTCCGCACTAGCCTATTAGTCATGAGAGAAGGAGAGGAGAGACTTAGTTCATACCTTTCCAAAGCTTAGTTTTCAGATTGCACTATACTTAGTTAATGATATCATCTCCTCTTCCAAACTCTTTCAGACGATTACGATAACCTGATAAGATACCCCGGGTATATCTTGTATTCTTATCGAGAGATATGGATCTGATTGCCTGATGATATTGTGTTAGACGTAGATGTTAGACATTCAACAATTAGTTTAAGATGATCTATACACATCTTCTTTCACTATTTTTTCCTATGAACACTTTCTTTTGATGAACCGATGACTAAGATACCCGGGGTATCCTCTATTCATACTTTGTTATCCAGTAGTACTTCAAGTAGACGAAGGACAATTAGTTGTGAAATGATGACATATCATATGTGCTACTACAGTATAAAGTATGCATGTTTGGATTTCATTGGTCTTTTATATTTTTACAACATACAATGACTATATCTTACATACACACAAACTTCTTCTCTCTACACACAATCACATGAGATCACCTTATATTCATAATCTTATTAACAAACAGCCGCAGCCAACATCGGATCAGTAACACTATCAGCACTAACACTTGACGACTTAGCAAGTGGTACAACATTCTCATCATTCCTCTTATTGTTACCTCCTCCCTTATTGATACTATTCTTGATCCTCTTATCACGACGTGCCTTAAACTTACTTTCCAATAACTTACTATTCTTCTTCAGTACAATATTACTTGTCGTTGGACTACCTCCTCCCCTCCTACCACTACTTGCAGTAGTAGTAGTATGTACATTATACCCCTTCTTACGCCTCTCAACTATCTGAAATATATGATCATCATACTCTTCATACTTGACACGATGTTCGGTATATAATAACATTGGTGGATTTGTTATTTTTATATGTGAATACTTTTGATCAAAGTACGATGCTGATGTCATTGTTTGTTCTTCATCATCACCTCCTACTTTTTTTGTATTGTGTGTGTGATGTATGGATGTATGTATGAGGAAGGAGGAGGGATGAGATTGAGATACCTATTGGTAAACAGAGAGTTCCGTCGTGTACAACACACAAAAGCATGAGATATACGTACCATCCAAACTAGCCGAACTTTCATCAACATCCGGTATGCCTTCCTCCTCTTTGAACTTCTTCAACTCTTCATCAGTCAACTTCCAATCATAATCCCAACTACCATTCTCATGGATGGGATTAGCAAAGCATAATCCATTCTTAGTTTGTAATTGCATATTTAGTTCGTTTAGACAATTGAAGGGATTACGTAATATGTTTAATATGTTTGACAAGTTACCTCCACTGCTATTGTTGGATGAACTATTAGGATTGTTGGAGTTGTTGGCAGCTTGTTGTTGACGTTGCTTCTCACGTAATTGTACCGTTGTTATATTATCAATTTCTTCAGATTGATCTTCGGAAGAGTAGACTAATGTGTTGGCACTTTGATTACGACGATGATTACTAGCACCTCCCTTTTCCTCCTTTCCTTCCTTCTCCTTCTTCCTGTTAGGAGACGATGAGGAAGACTTGTGACGCTTCATCGGACGAGGATGTGGAATACCAAACTCAGCTAAACACTCTTCATCAGTCGTACGGAATATTTCAAGTTTACGATGTATATATCTATCGGCATCGTATGTACCTTTGTTATTGTTATTTGGTTTATGTTGATCAGTCGTTGTTGATGATGTAGATGATGATCGTCGTGACTTACTTGATGAGTCGCCACCTCGACGACGAGTGTTGTTAGCTGTTGTAGTGTTGGTAGTGGATGGACAACGTCCCGTGTCATACTCATCACTTCCGACTATCGGACTGAAACATCGTGTTAATGAATCAACTATTGCTTGGACTACTGGTTGATTAGTAGTGCCTTTATGTTGTTGGTTATTTGACGATGACGGCATGTTGTTACTACTGTTGTTGCAAAACATATATAACTGTACAACACACGAGCTATGCTATGGGGAGAGAGATAAGCGATGATAGGGGTTTGAGTTATTGCAAAGTATTGTTGATAAATGAGTAAGAGACTATTGTTAGTCTTCAGAGTGTGATTTTATGAATACTCTTCATTCAAAGGGAGTGCAATGTAAAGGAGGGCTTCAGAGACATTGGTTGTAACATTGGCGGCATTTATGTGTATTATATCAATGCTAAGCCTCCTCATAAAATTTGTTGATCCGTGCTGCGATAGAGTGCTCGTTCTAAATAATAATGTCGTCTTCTCTTTCTCGTTGGGGGCAATTCAATTTTTGCTGCCGAGAGAGAAGCCTCCCTATTTTATTAGCTTCTAACTTTGTGCTCGTTCTAAGTTACCATACCTAGGAACAGATAGAGAGAAGAAGTAAATCTCATACCGGTGAGCATTTAGAATGGTTGCAATTGCCCCCTCCTTGACTAAATAGAGTAATATACCATCCAATACGATTGTTAATAGCTACCTAGTGAGCAGCAGTGCCGCCTTTATCTATACCGCGTTACTCAATATAGACACAATGATTACAATATATATATATATCATTAAGTTGAATATATAAGAAAGCTAATAATAAATATACTTTTGTCTAAGAGAGAAAGATCATTATATATAGTAGCTACTCTACCATCAAAGCCCTTACCAATATATCAGAATCAAACAAGCAATTGCAACAACAAAGCTAACTTGAGATAGCTCTGCAAATGAGTAGCTCTATTATCAGCGGCGACAGTACTATCAACACTGACGAATCAACAAGCGGTAATATTAATAGCTATGATCATGGTAATAATAGCAACAAGGCAACTACAAAACAAATTATCCCTCCTCCTCCCATCTACTCGTCATCACAAGACAATAAGAGTAGTAGCATTTCATCCCCTTCAATAAGTATATCATCTCAAAAAAGTAGTATGATTAATACAATATGCTGTACGATACATCCAAGTATACAATTAAAACGTCGTAGACGTCGTCGTACTACCAATAACAATAACAACACTAATGATGATAAAAGTAGTAATGATGATAATGAGGAGTGTTGGATACAACTAATCAAAGAATGTCCATTATGTACAGCCGATGATGATGATAGCGTGTGGAGTGGCCGTACTAGCGGTTCAGTATCAAGATGTAGTAGATCAACAAGCAGTAGTAGTAGTAGCAATAAGACGTTACAATCATCACCAAAAAGTAGTAATAACGACAAGAAGAAGATATACAATAGTGCACCGGTGAACACACCATCGCCACCACCGACTGCTCCTAGACAGATATTGAAACGTCTATCAACAACAACAACAACCAATACTACTAACAGTAATAATAAAGAATATATACCATCCAAATTCAAGGAGAGTAAAGACAATGGTGAATATGATAATGAAGAAGACTTGTCACAGATTGAACAATCATCTCAAAAAGATAGTTATAACTTTCCATCATTACCATTCACACAAGAAGATCATAATGATACTACAACGACAAGTTCAATAAACGAACGTACATCATCAATTAAACAAATGATACAATGTCGCAAGATGAAATTGGAGGAATTAAAGTTACGCTCGTCTTCTTCTAACTCAAGCAATAGTAGACTAACACCGCCGTCACAACGGTATATGAATAATAAATTGTCTATAGAAGAAGAAGATTCACTAGGAGAGGAGCAAGTAGCAAGTGTCAAGTCATCACAACGATCATTTCATTCAGAGTCTACTAAATGTATATCCAACTCAACAGCAATAACGGCTACCAAAGATACCAATGAAGATACTAAAGATAAAACAAAGCCATCATCAAATAATAACAGTAACAACAATATGTTAGAAACATCATTCTATTCAAATGTATCCCATTCGTGTGGCTCACCTCAAAAGGACAAGTTAGCATTGACTGTGATGCCAAAACTTAGCAGATGCAATTCTGATTCTACATTGTCTAGTACTGTAAAGCAGCGAGATGATCAACGTCAACATCAACATCAGCAACATCAACAACATCAGCAGAGTTACTACAACAAGAGTATATTGGATATATCCTATGATTCATTTGTTGATGAAAGTGTACGACAATTCTTCAACTATAATACTAATACTAATGATGAAGTTAGTGCTAGTAGCAGTATTGTGAAAGAAGATAGCAGCAGAGTCATGAAAGAAGAAGAAAAAGATAATACTGCCACCAAAGAAGAAGAACAAGTCAGTTGTATAACATTGGATGTATCCAATAGATCTAGTGATAAGGAGAAGAATGATCATATTGATACTACTACCACCTTAAAGCAACAACAAGTGGATTCGAAGAAGAAGAGTCAACCGCATAGTCAACAAAAGCATAAGGTGAAGCGTAAAGCCAAGAGTAAAGATGACTTATTGAATACTGCAACGTATGATATATGGGGTAGTAATAGTAGTAATAATTGTGTGGAAGCTTCACAGGCTACTACTGTTACTACAACTACTGACGATGTTGCTGCTGATGACAAGAAAGAGTTGATACAATTAAGTAACAAGCTATATTCATTGGTATATCCTCGTCGTACTAATACAATGGAGAATAAGAATCCCAGACATCCTTCCGTCAAGCAAGATACCCCATCTAAAAAGTCAATGAGTAATAATATGAATGATGTAAATAACGACTTACAGTCAATGAACATTGAAGAAGAAGTAGATGTTAGTATGAATGTATCACCTACTCTGTCGTCTATACATGACAACAATACGAGAAAAGAAGATGCCGATGATGACTCCTATGAGAATGAGAATGATGGATACTCAATAAGTGAAGAGAGTCTATTAGGTGAGGAACCACCGGGCTATACCTCAGTTAATAACAAACTCAAACGTTATGATGATAACTATAATAATGAAGTATCATCAACATATACTCAAGATGATCCACCAGGTGATAACATGAGTACTGATAGCGATTATTACTATACGAGATCATCACCAGGAGTATCTACTACAACATCTTCTTCTGATTCATACTCTCTTGGTTTTGATGATTATGCAACTAATAATCCAAGAGGAGGAGTTTCACATTACTCAATGGAATGTTCGAGTGATGAATCAAGAAGAAGTAGCAGGTCGTCACATCCTGATGAAAGAAGAAGGGAGAGGTCAAGAGACAACCATCCCAATAACCCTTCTATATTGAGAAATAGCATCTCATCTAAATCACGCTCTTCCTCAAGTAGTAAAGAGACGAGTAGAATCGACAGAGAGACTACAAGTCGAAGATCTAATAGTACCGGATCATCGTCAATTGCCAAAAGTAAATCGTCATCAAAAGGTAGTGGTAGTTCAACAGTAAGAACACAAGAATCTGTAAAGACTTTCTGTCAATATGATCCACATACTGGACGATGTATACATCATCCACATATCCAACTACGAAGGAAAAGACGATTGGGTGGATTTAAGAAGGGTCAATGGAAGATAATATCAATGAATTGTACAGAATGTGCATTTGAGGAGGTACAACGATTACGAGCTAGGGCATTAAAGAAACAGCAACAATTGAAACCTTGCTCATCGTCAGTTGGTCAAAAGAGTCAATATACAAGTGCAACTGAATCTTCAAGTCGATATACTTCATCAGATGACTCCGCGTCACGACGAGATAATAGAATACCAAAAGGTATTCTCAAGAAACATCCATCGGGGTATCATTACATTGACGAATCAAGCACAACGAATGGATCATCGATATCATTACCTTCAATATCAGAGACGCAATCTTACTCAACAGCATCATCTACGTCTACACCAGTATCATTCCCACCACGGGGAATACTGAGAAAACCTAATAAGCATGTCGCGTATGATAATGAATCAAGTTTCTTAAGTAGTTCTACTGAGTTGAGTGGATTGTCGGAATCTTGCTATTCTGATTCAACGGGTTCATCATCGTGTGTTTCTTCGGGTAAGATTTGCCATTTCTTTTCCAAAGTGTGGTACATATGTCTTCCTAACTTACATCATCTTCCTACTCTCTTTCTCGTCACTCAAAGAGTTGACAACTGAATTCTCGTACCTTTCATCCCTATCCGGTAGTTCCTGCTCTACGGGATCATCTGATCCATATCTCTCAAACAATAAGAATATAAGATACCCGGAGAGTATCTTGCGAGGAAGTAGCAGAGGATCATCAAGATATAGTGTTAGTAGTAAGAAGAGTGAAGGAAGTCGTGTTGTATTTGCTGGACGTGATATTTATTATTAACCCAGTATATAGTTCGCTGAATCTTCCTTCTAAAAGATGAAAGTGATTAGAGTTGAAGATACCTCTTGCTCTTATTTACTTGCACTTTGCTAGTTTGCAAAATCGCACAGAGGGCGGAGGTAATATAAGTAAATAAGGAAACTAATGGCATTGGAAGATCACTATTATGTTCAATTGGACTCACTAATATGCCTTATAAATACATCTACTAGTCAAACAACATCTAAGCTAATCTCACTTCTCAGGTATCCAAGGAAGATGTGGAAACTGAAGCTCCTCAATTCTTGATTCACACTTGTCATTATCGAATTCTACTTCCTCACAGTACTCGTCATTAAATAGACTGTGATCAACGTCTTTGCTACAGATTGACACCGAACAATACTCATACTCGTTGAAAGGTGCTGCGCTGAACTCAACAAATCTCTCCTCAACACACGGTTCCTTACATTGACTTGCAATCCCCCCACTCAATCTACACCAACATGCCTCAAGCCTTATACCCCATCCTCCAGCATGTGCTTCTAACTTACCACACTTGGCAGCACATTCGTCTACTGAGGTGATGCCATCATACTTGGTAAATGATACAAAGTTTGAGTCAAGATGCTTTTGCCAAGACAACCAACTACTGGAGGTATCTTGAGTGTGGAGGAAGCCAAACTCGGTTAAATCAAGGTCAGAGGAGTCGTCCAGTAGTACTTCTTCTTTTACTTCAGCCGGCTTGGGTATGTCTTCAACAACCATCAAGGCTTCTACTTTTGCTTGAGACAGAGCTGCTGGAGCATTAGATATCTCAACATCATCTTGTGGATCTAAAAATACAACCAGTAGAAGGATACTTGTGGCAAGTAATACAATGGCTACAACCACAGGAAACGATGAGATGTATGCAACACAACATCTCTTTATCTTCTTTGTTCGAAGATGTGTCGCAACAGATCCATGATTCCAAGTCCCCGCCATAGCTTGTTCGATATCATTTATATCTTCGTGTCGGTCTTCTTTAATGTTAGGCTGTTGTTGTGTTCCCATGTCTATGTCTACATCGTACATAACAGGAATGTTGTTGGTAGAATTTGTAAACGATATACTACTGCCTAATATGTTACTATATAATTCATATTGAAATACCGAGTCTACCGAAGAAGAAGACGAACTGGAATCACTTTTGTCCGAGCTATTGGAGTTAGATGAACAAGAGTAGTTTGGTGTATCTACTAATTGATGTTCAACTTCAATGACACCAAGCGAGTTGAATATAAGTCTACTTGGGCTTGATTCATCTGTATTGTTGGGGATATATTCGTTTTGTTCTAAAGAGGACATTCTTATTGCTACTGCTGTTGCTTTTGCTACTGATTGTTTGCGGTTTGTTGATACTTGTTTGGTTAGACTTTGTATGAGTACAGGTATCGTCGATTGTTTGTATAGAGTAGTATGTTTGTATTGACTTAAGAAGTAGAGGGATGGATACTGATATTACTAACTCAACTATCATTTGAAGTGTGATGGATTTGACTCATTATTATTATCGCCTGATATGTATGATACGACCTGTAGTGCAGTTTTCCAACTTCTACCTTATTTTATCAGCTTTGAAAGTTTTCCTGATATGCTGTCGATAATATGAAGGATCAGAGGAGTATTGATATTGCAGTTAGCGTTTCTAGGATCATATCGGGTGTGTGTTAGAATATTATGTCGGCTAAGATGTCAATGTCAAATTATAATTATTGCTCACAAAATATGCTCAGATCTATCTAGATTGCAATCATCTCTTCTTACTGCCACTCAGAGAATAACAAACACCACTCCCAACTGCCTTATATATTACATTAAGACGTGATGTTATTATCTCTGCCCTCATCTCCATCATCAACGTCTTGTATCTAAGAGGCAGTATTTGAAGAAGAAAAGACGGCACTCAAATGCAATAAAAATACAAAGGTATTTGTAACTACAAAAAACCTAGTGTCACCTTCTTGTGTGATTTGTCCCTATTACAATTATTCTATACCATCCGTACTCATCAGCATATCAACAATAATCATGACGATAGGTGGTGACATAAACAATAGAGTAGAAAGAACTGTAAGAGTCGAAACAACAACAACACGACGACGGATACGAGTAAGAGTAAGAGTTCCATTCATCTTACTATTTTGGGCATTTCTATTCCATTCAGAATCTCTTCATCCGATACTACAAAATCCTACTTCTAAGGCGGTGCAAGAGTGGTTTGGAGAACAATATCCTTCAATATCAACAGAGTACCCTACTCGTCTCGAGGTCGAGGAGATTCAAAGTCTAAACAAACATTGTCGTTCCTTCAAAGGATGATAACTACAAATCCATATGCAGCAGTCAAGAAGCATCCACTACGCTATTAGTAAAGAGGGGTTAAGAGAAGAAGTCGTGTCCATGTGAATGTGAAAATAAGGCATCTTATATTGTATAACAAACAGAACATATAATGTGCAATTCAGCTTAGGAGTTTGATATGAAGATATGTAGTAGTAATAGTAGTATGGATGATCAATGGAACTAATATCAAAAGAGCCATCTATCTATATCTGTTTTTCACCACAACTCGAACAAAACGTGGCAGCAATAGGAAGTCTCTCGCCACAAAAGACACAAAACTTATGCTCCTTAGTTGTAGGAGTTGTCGATACATCTGGCTGTCTATAGATCTCGACCTCATTCGCTTTTACAGCGTCCTCATGAGTAGAAGTAGTAGTACTTTTCCCCTCATTATGCCACTTGGTTAACAAGCCACTCAACTCATCAAATTTGTCCAGAATAGCATCGCTAAATTCGTCATGTAATGATTCCAATAAGAAGTCCAATTCTCCTATTGCCATCTTCAACACGCCTTTATCTGAGTTTGAAACATCTTTCACAAGATCATCAACATCCCGTTGCTGTTGCTTCTTTTCTATTTCTTTACTGCCTTTGTCTCTTTTATCATTGACACTACCCCCAATCAATTCTCTTGCCCAAACTGTTCTCATCTGACTCTCCTTTGCAGCCACTACATCTTTGAAGAAATCATCTCCTATATGTACCCACCACGGTCCGACTGCCTCGGAGAATGCCTCAACTGAATCTTGATCAATCAATTTCCAATGAGGAGTAGAAGCCGTTATCTCTGTCTCAGATGCCATGTATGTGCTGTCTGTTGCTATACCCTCTTCAAAACTCTCTCCTAGAAAGAACTCTTCTATACTTCTTTTGTCTTGTCCTAATCGTAACATCAATGCGGCAACAGCTGCTTTGAACACTCTTTTATCAGGTTTGGATACACCAACATCTTCAGCACGAATAACAAAATCAAATATACCCTCTAGCTCGGCTACTCGGTTAGGATTCGAGTTACCATCAGTAATAGCGCCAATATAATCAAACTTTGACTTTATTTCCTTCAATGTTTGTACAGCTGTTGGGGCAAAGTTGTTCGAAATGGATTGACATCTTGCTTCTACCCATATCTCAAATGCCGCATCTACTTGTTGTTCTAATTCAATTGGACTTACATCAGTATTTGATTCTTGAAGTAATAAACGGATTGCATCTTTCCGAAGTAATGTCAGATACACTGGCTTCTTCTTCTTATTTTGTATATGTACTCCATCATTATTGTCATCTGTTTGTTGAGTATAAGTTTGACCAACATTCTGCACGATATCTACTAAATTATCGTCATCAACTACTTCCTGTTGTGGACTATCAGTAGATATGTCACTATTCGCAAAATCGATACCAGCGTATTTATCAGGGCATTCTTTGAACAGTTTACCCATCATCTTTTCCGATCTAATATCAATACTAAACTTATCACTCAAATGCGTTGCCAATACATCATTAGCATCTGATATTGTTGCCTAGATATGAAGGAGAAGGGATATGTTAGTTAGTTATGCAAAGAAAGTATACATCATATGCACAAACTTCTGCCAACATGATATACACGACGCACCATAGTTTTCCATATTGTGTTATCTAGATCAAATGTTACAACCCTAATTTCTGATTTAAGTGGATCTGTTGTACTTATTAACTGCTGTTGTTTTTGGTCAATTTGGTCAGATGAGGAATAGTACATCTTCTCCCATTTCAACAGATCATCGCCATTATCATTCGGTTGTATAGTAGTGTCATCTGCAAATCCCATATTTTGAAATAATATCGTACTACCCCTATGTCGTTTATTATAATGATAAGATAATTTAGCAGAGTTATTATGTGGTTGTTGAAATGCCAATCGATGAGAAAATAAAGATTGAATTCGGTGAACTCTTCTCATATGCAATGATGATACTGCAGTTGATAATATTGCAATGAAGTAGTATGTTAAAACGCGTTGATGCGATGTAGATATGAGCATTGTCGGTTATTGACCGCCCTACTACTTCCTCAAATATAATACTGTATCGTACTTATTATGAATTATGGCGTATCAGCAAGTCAGCATAATGAAATTTATAACAATTCTACATTAACTTTCACCATGAAACTTCTAAAAAAGATATCGGGGCAAAGAAGAATTACATAGCTAGGTATTGTATTGTTTGCAATGCTGTTCATTAGGTGAGACCGGTGTTTATTATTCCACATATTCATTTGTAGTCGAGATGGGGTGGGTGGTGTGAGGGTACAATGAGTTGTGCATAAGATGTGCACAAATAAATTATTGCATCATGATGTACACATTATATGTTGCCATTTACCAAACGTGACCCTTGCTTAGATGCAGGCTCAAATTGTCAATGTTTGTAAGGTTATTTATTGTTGGTCAATTATTGTATCCTAACTAACAAATCTATATACTCTGAACACCATAAGTGAATTGTAGGTGATGATAGTTACCATAACCATAAAAATAACATCATCAACATGAGCGAGGAAAATATAGAAAAGGGATGTATTAATAGTGATCGAACACGTTGTAAATGCGATTGTTGTGAAGAAGAGATGGATTTGGACCCTTCGTGGACATATGAGACTAAATGCCCATTATGTGAAGAGAACCTATTCTGCTACATCTGCTACATATGCCAGAATTGGGCTTGTGGTGGTAGTGACGAACCGGCTTTTCCTAATCAACCCTGCTATGAATGTGGAAAGACACACGAAGAACAAGAAGAGGAAGACGTGAATCTCTATGACCACAAGGAAGAAAAGAAACGAGTAGCAATGGGAGCTAGTTTCAGAGAGGCTAAAACCCGAGAACCAATGCCTGTATATCAGAACAATATCTTATTAA
>Ga0214478_100094_pt1 | contig 43491 bp, 37 predicted proteins | sample M1_20Mar14CPVII9_2_FD_178001 | JGI IMG/M metagenome (GOLD analysis project Ga0214478, IMG submission 178001) | Marine eukaryotic communities from Monterey Bay, California, United States - M1_20Mar14CPVII9sort6BwellD7 | ecosystem: Environmental > Aquatic > Marine > Unclassified | place: USA... | reverse complement strand
CTTCCATTGAGGATATCCATCATGTTTGCAAACGCCGCACAGAGACAGAGAAAAAGATGCCAGATGCTAACCGCCAATCGGACCTTCCTATCCACAAGCGGACAATTAACAATATTACTCCCAATTATTAGTGTCCATTCTTTCACAATCATCATGTTTAGTACTTAGATCTATATTATAATATACAAATACTCTAATATATTATTTTAGTGTATCTATTTGTTTCTGAATTAGATACATATACCAAAAAGCACCATACCGTAAAAACCTTAGACTTGATAGTCTTCCTATTCTCCGTTAGGGGTGAAGAAGTAATCACGAGGTGCCCAATCCCCACGGTTAAAGTGGTGGAAGCCCCAATGCTTGGTTGTAATAAATCCCAAAAACGTGCGTCGTGCATAATGGTCTACTCCCTCCATTTGTGGAGGGTCGATAGAAGCGCCGTGCCAGGATCGGTTATTTGGTGCAAATGCGAAAAAATAGTTAGGAATGACAGGGTGTTCTTTTACAGGCTCAAAATGAGAGTAGTCAAGCCAGGAAGGATTCTTTCTGTCTTCAACTTCTACGGCATCACGTAATTCTGACTTGATCGAGTAAAAGTGCGTCCCTGCCAATCGATCTTTAAGGTCCCCATTCATGGGATGAAAAAACTGCCAAGTGACAATCTTTTGGAACTTATCCACGTGCGGTGTCAAATGATAAGAAGTTGGCTCGATCCGCAGGGCTGCAGAATTTCGTAAGATTGTAGATACATCTTTACCTTTGGCCTGGTTCGTTAGTTCAGCCACCTTATAAGAAGGTATACCTGTATATGTTGCAAACTTGCCGTATAGTAATCCAGTGAAGTTACGTGAGTGTACGAGTCTAAGGGCCTGAGTCCAAAGAGGGTATTTTGTTGTATTATTCTCTGTTGTCAATACCTTTCCCCGCCTTGCATTAGGAGAATGAAGATTAACATTTTCAGACCAGCAACCATCCTTCCCCCCGCTACAGTCGCTTGGTATTAAAAGTTTAGTTTTGCGTTGGTTCTTCAGATCCTTGGATAAATGTAATGCTTTATAAATTGGATCCGTTCCTGCATAGGACTGATCACTATATATTGAAGGAGATGGAAGTTCTTCCATCAGGGCCTGATAGAATTCGTTAGAAAATAAATTGGGCACAAATATATGATCAAATGGCTCGTGTATAATCTTTGCTTGTTTGATCTTTTCAAGTGCTGCTTGGAACTCCCTGTACAGAGTAAATTATGTTGTTATTAAATGATCAGATACACAACTATGGTAAAAACATGTTTTCTACTTACATATGGACACAGATATCATCAAATAATCCATCATAATTGGGAGCAATATTGTTAATTGTCCGCTTGTGGATAGGAAGGTCCGATTGGCGGTTAGCATCTGGCATCTTTTTCTCTGTCTCTGTGCGGCGTTTGCAAACATGATGGATATCCTCAATGGAAGTAGAGCCTTTGTTAATGATTAAATAAGTACTTTCATTAAAGTGGTGATTGAAATAATTGTTGTAAAATGTGTTGATTGAAATGTAAGAGAAGATGAATGATACTAACAGTATTTGCAGTATCCACCAATTTTTACCGCCTCTATGAATTGAAACAAGTCTTCTCCTTCCTATGCCCTTCGCCATGTTATGGTATTATAGTTATAGGTACTATTGTATTGAATAAGTAGCCTAGCAGGCAACAGGCACAATACTAATACCCTTTTTGTGCCCGCCTATGTATGCTGCTTCTGGGGCTGATGATTCTACCTATATGTATTGTTGTGTGTTCTCACACTCCAATTGTGTATAATGTATTGTTAAATTCAAATGGAGTTGCTCATCCCTCCATCCATCATCAACCCAAAGCAAAATCTTTTGTCTTCTTTTTTTTTTAAAGAGGTACCTCAGGTAGATACGTATTCCTACCCTCTACGATTTAGGGTGTTGATTAGGAGGGCGAACTTGCAATACAGTGGACAAATACTTCCAGCGATGGTACCATTGTATTCCTCATGTTATTTTCAATCGAACGATGTCGGTTCATGTTAATATAGGGCCATATTTGGAGACTATTGCAATGCATTGCAATAAGTAAAGAGGCATAATTTTCATGGAAGATACCGCTTACACTTCTATCTTTACTCGCCTTAATTAATTGGCTAACATTGGTGAGCAATATTAAACCAAGTTAGCTTCATATAATACTTATTGGCCGCCAGTGTGATGTGTAAACGATATGTATTGTAGAGAGTACCTAGATATCGAGAAGCAGCATGATCATCTAATCCTGCTGCCTAAACACTACGTATTAGAGTCTTACATATTAGGTTGTAGCAGTTGTGGTTGTATGTAATGTATTACCAAGAGCTAAAGAGATATATCTCTAGAAGGGCCATCATTGCAAACACCATTACATATCTTGCATAGTACAGAAGGCAGCTTATTTTTTTATCAAGTTATTAACGCATAAACTTGATACTACCTATTACAAAGTACGATAAGTAAATTAAATATGGCATCATCAAAACAATTAGGTACGAAATCAAGCAAACAACAACAAAGACGGGAACTTTTTATTCTGGGTGGGATCATTTCATTTGTAGTAGTCAATATTATTCACTCGAACCAATCATACTATGCTCTATATCAGATTGCGAATCAAAATAATAATTTCTCATTAAAAAGTATAGACAATGATTACTTGGAACTTCAACGACAAGAGAATATAACAGTAACTCGTGTAGCCACGGATCTTGAACGTAATCAGACAATTGCATTGGCAAAGTTTGCAGTTGAAACATGCAATAGCATGGGTTTAGATATATTTGCTGGGTTTGGTACATTATTAGGCAGTATGAGACACCATGACTTCATTCCTTGGTGAGTGTATGCGCAGTATATTAATATGTTATACACACGTCATACTCAAATGTATATTATGTACTTGATATATAAAGAGTGGTGTGTGCCAATCGGAATGAAGTGTTGTGTTGCTCATCAATCTCCTTGGAATATATTCTGGGATGAAACAGCAATGGAGCTTGAAGTGTAATACCAACATGCAATTAAAATAGTAGTGACTGAACTCATAATCGATAGAATATTATTACAGTGACAAGCTTTACAGCAATGAGCTCAGAGCTCTCTCTGAGTTGATGAGAGATAGAGGAGGGATGTACACGCGGTATCCTTCAAAAAAAATATCTCTATTACTTATTGCAATGCATTGCAATATTTCCCAAATATGGTCCTATACAAACAAGAACTCACATCATTCGATTGCAAATAACATGAGGAATACAATGGTGCCATCGCCATAGCCGTAAACCACTTAATTGCAAAGTTCGTCCTTTTATCAACACTAGGGCATAGAGAGGGTACTACCATAAAAAAAGGTTGTCTGTTGATGCATTGCCCCACTTTGTGCTAAGAAGATCAGCCCCAAAGCAAAACGAGTTGATGATTGGATGGAGGATGAGCAACTCCATTTGAATTTAATAATACATTATACACAATTGGAGTGTGAGAACACACAACAATACATATCAGTAGTTTATAATATTAAGGCCACTCTGTCTACCCGCTGAGAGCTGATATACTCTCTCTAGAGGTGTAAAGCTTGGTGTTATGCTTTCAAAGAAGAACAGAATGCGAGATAATAATACTAGCAGTAGATTATTCCATCTAGTCCTTGCTTTTTTTGCAGGGGCTTTCTTCGTAGCCACTACGATGCAGTTTCGAGTTTTAGAAAACGGCACATCCGTCATAAGAAGTACAGAGCCTGAAAGGAAAATAATAACCCATCAAACCAACCCTAATAACTATGTGGAAGAACTCATGTATACTTATAAGTCCGACAAATCAAGAGATGATCACTCTTATGTTAAATTATACAATATGATCTTTGCAAACATTCGCCATTCAGTAACAAACATTACCGAGATTGGAATTAGTCATGGCCAATCAATTCAAGCCTGGTTCCGTTATTTTCCCAACTCGGATATACATGGATTCGATGTGCATTGGTATGGAGAAGGTATCGTTAAGAAGAATCTCGAGCAATTAAAGCCCAGAGTGCATCCTCATATTGTAGATATACTTGATCATAATGTCAACATAACAGAGTTAGGGTTCATGCCAGAATCGATGGATATAATAATAGATGACGGTCCACATACAGTAAGTTCTCAAGAAGGTTTCTTACAAAAGCTTTTCATATGTCTTAAACCTGGGGGGTATTACATAATTGAAGATATTGGTATATCGGGGGGAGGTAATGGGGTGGGTGTTTTCCATGACGACCCGTCGAAGCTGCAACAAGCAACTAGAGATATTCTCGAGGCGCATGATACAATCTGGGTCGATACAGCAATTGGACATAGAGAATGGAAGGAATGGCTGAAACGAGTTGGAGGCATGTGGGCGAAGAATACTACTCATCATAATTCATATTTGGTTGTTATTCAGAAACGGACTCAACCATTGCGTGAACCATATCAAATGCACTATAAAGATACGGCTATGACTCCTAAGGGTATTGTTCTAGAGAATGAAACATCATCGTGATGACCGTGATGAAGCACAGTGGTAGATAAGCAACTCATTCAATCTTTTTTAGTAGTGTATTTATGAGGAATGACTTTGGAAGAAGAATAAACTTCATGACGAGGAAACACTTGTATTGGGTTGACATAGCATAGCCAAAATACAGTATCTCTCTGCAAAGCTCAGATATGGAACACATATAGAATATAGAGGCCGCATTATCTCTTATTAACCATTACCATATGAGGATACCCTTTATTTCACGTCTGTAGATATTATGTAAGGTTTACTTTAGTCGATCTTTGGCATTAAGTGTGAGAAGGTCATTGCCATGTGGAGAGGGGATAAAGTTACAACAATACCTCTTAAGCTCCTCTTAAAACTTCACGCTGAAATATTTTGATCTAATTGTTTAACTTAAGAGGTGCAATAGACAGCTAACGATAATAGATGAAAGTCACCACCATAGACACTTCCCTGTATGTGAGTAGAAGCCCCACTTACTCTGAATTCACTAGAGTTTGATACTGATATAAGATTCGGGTTGGAAGCATTGAAAGAACCAACGGTTTGGAATTGCGGTCGCATGATCTCTTGCTTCCTATATTGGTCGCATGATCTCTTATCTTCTGTATCGTACCAAGATACTAATTCAAGCGTCCCATCCGTTGTGTATGAGTGCAAGTATTCGATACGGATGTTGAAGTCATTATTGTTGCAAGATGGCAGTTCCAATACAAAACTTGCTTTCTTTCCTTGATTATCTTTCAGCTGTCTTGTGTAGTTGTATAGTGCACTGAGCCTTCCTCTGCTATTGTGCGGCTCGAAGCCGTCTAGACATATATCAGAGTCTGGTAATGACTCTGTCCTAAAAGAAAGCCAATATGCTGGAACTGCTGGAAGAAGATTATTCACGGGCTCAGATATGTTCATTATTAGATCATCAAATGATACTTGTACTTCAATCCCTTTATTATTAAGGAGTAAACCGGCCGTCGTGCTGTTCCTTGTTATGGCTTGAAAAGCAAAGTCGGCAACCATTCGATGAGCTGCTTTTGTTAGATGCACATGATCTAACCAATACGTACACTCAGCCAATAGACAACGCATTCGATGATTCGTTACATTGTACATTCTATTTGAGAATATGTATCGTGGAAAAGATACATATGGTATGTGTAGCTCGCTTGCAAGCGAGGATACTGCCTCCTCAATCCCTGGAAGTTGTTCATATTCAAGAGGTCGTTCGGTGATATTCTCACTTTCAAGCCTGAATGAAGCACTCAAAAGGATAATGTTTGGATACTTTAAACCCGCCGATTGTTGTACTCTGGCAAAAGATGATATCAAGGCTTGTAAATGATTCATTTCATTCACTCTGCTGTTGCTTGTTGGTTCTATGATGATTGCATCCCACGTAGATGAGAGAAATGATTGAATGTTCTCTGGCCATCTATCTATGAAACATTTTGCTGAGCATCCAGTTGCACCCATATTCGCAACCACGTGCTTACTTTCACCTCCTTTACTGCAAGGATAGTTATCGTTTAGACGTTCCTCTAACACTGTTGGCCAAGCATCCAGGGAGAATAGCCAACCTCCGCCTTCTTTCTTTCGATTCTGGGGGGCATCTGGATGCTTTCCGGACCATCCAGGAGATCCAAAGGTAACAGAACCACCAATTGCAAGTATGTTGAGACAATGAGAAAATGACTCTCTTTGCTGCAGGTTAGGCAAGCCTATCATCTCATCATACTTTCCTTGTTTTTTACTCAATGTATTATATGCCAAAGCAACTCCACTTCTAGGATATGATCCACTCATGATATCTTTGTCATTCAATAGAAACGGTTGCTGTAGGACTGACATGTATTCTGCATTATATTATGCATATGATTAAGTATAGAAGTGTGTCAGTGTGAGATCCTGTATCATAATCAAGTATTACAACTAACTCACCATCATCATTGGAATCTAATTCGATAACTCTCCTGACGCAAGGCTCTAGCTGAGGACGTAAGTATCCATCTGCCCATGAGAGTAGTTCCTCTTCTGTTGGCCATGTTGATGAGAAATTAAACAAGAATGGTCTAGGCCGTGGCCTCCTGGGATAAAACGATCTCATGTTATCAATAGTGCTCCGATTAACATTACAGTGAATGAATGACTTCTCATTGACATACTTCCCGACATCACTAGCGCCAAAGTATATGGGCACGCCTCCGCCCAGCGCACCATTGAATAGCTTTTCGGATACATATCCATCAACTAAGGTATTGTCCATGACGATATGGAACTTATAACCAACCATGCAGTTAAATGCCGTGTAAGGACTACCTGGACAATCAGTGATTCGTTCACATGGTTTATATTCACTTAGCTGCAAAAAGAACATGTGCCTCACTAGAGCATCTGTATCATAATGGGTTCTATTGAACATATACACTGGATGGGTGGAATTGAATCGCACAATGAATGAACAAAACTTTTCATATTCATCTGCTCTATCACGTTTATTAGGATGTGCCACTACTTTTTTGAGTATTTTTCTTGTATTCAACACACCGAAATCCCCATCTATACCCCTAGTCATACTGAGAAAGGAGATGAGAAACTTGTGTAAGTATTCTGCTGTAATGTGATACCATTACTATGCAATAAAAAAGCTCTCACCTTGTGGATACGCCCTGCAGAAAGTGGATCGTTAAGCAACCAGGTAGCAAGGTTTCAACTTCTCAGAACACAACAAAGTCTAAATCTGAACAAGATTGTGAACCATAATGCATCCTCCAAAACACTTCCCCGTATGTCTTAAATATGGCAGGCAGGACGGTCATGAATTACACGGAGATATGGTGTATCATTCGCTGATGAAAATTGTGGCCAGTGTACACCATTCACCCACAATCCACTAGTTTGTTCAATTATTGATGAAGAGAAATTATGATAGTCCAAGAGTGGAGATTGATTCCGTCGCTCTAATGATTCCTTTACATAAGGATGACTTTTACAACCCTCGTCATAATGAAGGAAGACAGTAGCATTCCATGGCGGAGGCTCATCCTTCATATTTAACCGAATGATTGTAAAGTTATCAAATATTGGCGTGAGGGAATTGTCAACATTATTGCAAACTACCAAGAATTGACTACCAGAGGCAAATATTTCGTTTGGTATAGAAGGTGCCCAAGCATACTTCTCAAAGTCTTGAGTTACTATCAAGCTGAGGAGTCTTTTATGGCCTACAAATAAAACATTATTTATACATAGTAAAAATAATGCAATCAATACTATGCACTTTGTTGTAGCTGTTTTATTAGGTCGTCCTCCAATGGCACGTGGTTTGCTCATTGGAAATACTGATAACCAGCAATTGTAGTATATCTAAGTTCTCGTTGTATTATGTGTTGTCTACGATATCTCATACTATTAGGCATTGGCGAATAGGGGGCCGGGGGGTGCCCCCCGGAAAGTCATACTCAAAGTGCATTCAATGGCTATTTCGTAAATAATACGGGTACTTTACGGGTACAAATGATGCATATATGGGTATAAATAACCATATTTGTATCCAAATTGTGCCCTCTACTTAACAAGCCTATCGCTACTCCTCATTCCTCTTCTTGCACAACTGCCCCACAATCACAAATTGCTTGGTAGGATATGTTGATCTTTATCATCATTTAGATAGTCGTCAGTCAAGGATTTTCTACAGCATTAGCGGTTTATAAGGAAGTAGTCAAATTATTGCCAGCAATTGTAGAGAGGGAGCAGCCTATTTCAAGCAGATTATTTATCAAAAGCGGTGCAGTATTATACTATCGGTGGTTTATGTGAATAGAATATCACTCGGTACTCTTATTATCTATTGCAAAAGGATAAGTAACATGTCAAGACAATTAGGAAAGAAATCAAGCATACAACAACAACTTCTTATTCTAGGTGGAATCATTACATTTGTAGTAGCCCATATTATTCACTCAAACCAATCATACTTTGCTCAATACCAATACCAGAATGATAATCATCATAATTACGACCTCTGCAATGATCAAAAGGATGAACCAACGACCATATACATAGGCGCTGAACCAGAAAATCCATTCGATGGGTGCTTTGTCACGTCAGTATTTGGTATTTCTGTTGAGCATTCTGATAGGATAGTGGATGTCACAGAATTGCGAACAAAATATACAAATTATGAGTTCATCATGTTTACCAATTTAGTTGATTTGGATGCAGAATTCAAAAGTTGGAGAAAAGTACTGCACCTAGACACTAGGAAGAATAGGATGATAACCCAATCCAGATATCCAAAATTTCTTGCCTGGAAAGAAACATTCATACAAAAGTATTGCCCCGTTGTATTCTACATGGATGCAACGTTAACTCCATCTGGATCACTTGATGAATTCACCCAATTGAAAGACCAACTTCTACAGTTCGAAGAAGGATTGTCACAACAACCACACGGTAATACATTCGAGAAAGAATTGAATGCAATTGTAAGGTATGGCAAGGATACCCGGGAACACACTGATCTAACAAGAGAGTGGGTTCATTCACAGCCAGCTACCGTTTATGGAACCAGAGCGCACATGTCTATCTCAATAGATTTTTTGGTGAGGAGATCTCAAGTCTTCTATTTCTTTTACCATTGCATATTTAAACCAAACAAAACAGTGGTGTTTCACTAACAAAAACGTTCTTGTAATAAACCTACAGGGTACAGTCCAAAAGCAACAAAGTTTCAGAATGCTTCTCAGTTCTTTTGGGATGTCTATTCAAAAGAACAGCTGTCGTGGCGAGACCAGCCACTGTGGGCTTACGCACTTTTCCATGCAGGCTTGGAACCAATTCAATTTCCTGGCCGTATGTTTGTACTAGATCGTAAACTAGAAGGAGGGAGAAAGGGAGGGCATAGTTATGATACCAGAGCAGAAAGTGAGGTTGAAATGTTTCTGACTTCAGTTTGCTCCGAGACAGACTCGTCTTTTTATTCTTCAGTATGTTCAAAGTATGATTGCACTCATCTGATGAAGAACATGACAATGACAATATAGATATGATGTCACCACGAAATCCTTTAGTACCCGAGGGTAAGAGAAGAGTGGAAGAAGTATCGGAGCAAAAATTTTCAGATCAATTTAGCCATGGACATCAACTATGCAAATGTTAGAGCTGATTGTAGCCTTCCGATGGATGGGCTGGGATACACTATACAATGAATTTGCTCAACTTATGCGTGTTCAACTACTCCTTAACTCTATTCTTAAGTTTAAGGCCGAGGAGGAGAGTTGGAAATCTCCACTTAGAATAACTATCGATGATAAGCGATAAGCAGCGGCTGCCTACAGAGCCATTCTCTTTATCACAGTAATGTCATTAACTCATTAATACCATCTCACAGTATCTAAACTAATCCAAGGATACCCCATTGCAAACATCTATGTAAAAATACAGTATCCTTCATAAATTCTCTGCAACACAAGATATGAGCATAATTCTTAGTGATTTGGAATGCTAGCAGTCTCCTCTATCCAATGGTGGTATTATTATTAACCTCTATTTTTAGCTCAAAACATACTATGATTGAGCCAAGAAGTTATAAGTTAATATTTTTCGTCCGTTATATCGCCAATATGAAGACAGCTGAGCCTTTACCCCCATAAGGGCACTTGATTGCAACAAATGAATGCATTTCTACATACATACTGCACATGCAACTTCATCATGCCTGGTCTGAACAAATCATCACAAATAAAACAAAAACACCAGAGGTGGCTCTATATCTTTGCATTTGTTGCCACAGCAATCTGCCAGGTGACTCTATTTAATAAAGTGAGCAGTATCTTCGACGGCTATACCTTTGATTATATTGATAGCAATAGTCGTCCACACCCGGGAGCGTATTCATGGAGCAATTTCTGGGCAGAGAAGTCAGACTTTTGTTTCCGGTTAGATAATATCTGTCATGAGAATCTTAATTGGTATTATGATTCAGATCGTAGCACAAAAGATCAGCCGTCAATTACATATATGCAAGATAGAAGATATGGTTCTCGTGATCCGGAACCTCGCATTTACTTCAATGTCTCCTCATCGACCTCCTACCATAATAATGACTGCTCATATTCATCGGTTCCCTACCATGTCGTAGCGCAAACTCACTACAATGAAATGATGGGCGAATTCTACGGAAGGTACATTCTAGGTATGAACCAATTGATAAGGAAGTATCCAGCACGATCAGAGAAAGATGTACATATGTACTTGCACTTCTTTGAGAAGGGGAAGTCGAATATAAACCACGGGCATTATCTGTTCCTCAATGCACTCAAACAAAATTACAAGATTGATACATTCTTATCCCTTGTTGAAGATAACTCATGCCAATGCTTTGAGAAACTTGTATTCTGTGGATACACTTTACGCGATGGAAATACAACAACAAACAAAACATTCATACCAGGTGGAAATATTCTTCAGAGTAATGGTACTGATACTTATGCAACATTACGAAAAGATCTCATGAAGGAGTATAATAACAAGGATCCCTCGCTTGAACAAAAGATTAAAGATCGTAGACGACAGATTCTAACATCTCAGATGTTATTACAAAATGGTGTAGGACAAGGGAAGATAGTCAATGTTGATGAATGGAAGATAATTGGCTTGACAGATAGGAAGTATAGAAGGGTCTGGTTGAATATCGATGATGCAATGAAAACATGCGGCAAGTTTTTCTCACAAAAAGTGGTTTGTATTAAACTCAACGTCGAGGATGCAGGTTCATCTGAGGAGCAACTGCTGATGCATTCTTCACTTAACTCCATTATAGGGGTTCATGGCTCGCAGTTTACTAATGCTGTCTTCCTCCGAAGGGATAGTATTATCTTGGAGTTATTACCATGGATTAAATATCTTAATGGACTCAATTGGGTGGCCAAGACAAGTACCCCTACTCCTATGGGGAATGTTTTTAGAGATAGTGATATCAATCATCTCGGCTACTGTCTCGGTAGGGAGAGTGTACCATTATGTGAGCATATAAGGGGAGACGAAGAGCTAGAAATGGCTTGTCTCATAGACAATAAGACAAACTACAACAAGTATTTCTGGGATGTCCGAGACTTCAATGTCGATATTGACATTATAGAAGGTACAAGGATGATGTGTTCCTTTCTATATGGTGGTAACCCTACCCTAACCCTACTCTCCTCTTTTTAATATCATTCATAGTTTTCATTTCAAGTTTTATACTTCAAAATAGTACAAATTGCAGTGAAATGCAGAAAAGAGGGAAGGAAAACAAGTTCATATTATACAACGTGTTTTGCTCTCACGTTATTAATGCCAATGAAAGCGATTACAGTGCAGAGCATTATTATCAGCCGAGTTGTGACTTTTGAGAGGGAACTTGGAAGGCTTTGCTTTTGGTCTTTTAGTGGCATCAAACATCAAAAACAACCTAAAGTCGAAGTCTCCGTTGGTACTGAATGTGATAGATAGAACTTTAAGGCTTTAGAGAAATATACTTGAACTAAGCATTAATGAGCATACCTGCCCCCCTTACGTCCGTATTGGCGAGTAAACGATAATCTCTGAATGGAATCCCCACATCTGAAATAGTAGTATGTAGTAGTAGTATACTTCATTTACTAGAGCTTGACTGTCCTCCCCAACGCAGTAGTACCGCATGCCTTTGTTGAATCAGTGTTCTCGTTTTGTTATGTAACAATCGTTCAACTCTACTACGAAGAAGATAAAGAACGATAACACTAATACAAAGTACTTGATATAGAACTTCTTTACTGCGCAAGCAGGCTAGTGGAGCGAAGCGACGCTAGTTATTATCTATCACAATACATGATGAAACTACTCCCTGTCCTTTTATCTTTTGCTGTGGATAATACATCTCAGTCTATAGTTAGAGTGGCGGCATTTCAACAATCATTGCCGCCGTCACCACTTATCAAACAAAAGAAGAGAACACATAATTTTGCAATATCACTTGACAAATCCATATCATCAGATGATGAATCAAAAGCAGATGCACAGCGTCGTAAAACAATCTTTGGCAGTGCTGTGGCTGGATTGACATCTTTCCTTGGTGGTGGCGGTGGCAGTACCAAAGCAGCGGCAGCATCGGCGGCGGTAGACGATAATGAGAAGCCATTAGCCGACTATCCAATGAGAAGGCTTAGGTTGCCCAAGGGTGGTTTGGGCCGAGAATATGTTATTATACAAGTATATATTGAGGGGAATGGTCCATATGATTTCATGTTAGATAGTGGACTTACTACTGAAATGATTACGCCTCGTGAGTATGATGTTTGATGTTTTGAGCATATGATGTGTTCACTTTTTTTCTGTATGTGTTCATAATATATGTCTCTTATATTTATCTCAATAATCATGTATAGATCTGCAACAAATACTAAGCCTTACTAAATCATCTGGCTTTACTAAGCAAGGCTTATCGGCAGGAGCGGTATCACAAAGTCAAAATCTCATACAGTTGAATGATGTATCACTATTTGCTAAAGGACAAGAGCCCTTCAGATTGAATGGTCCGCTCAATGCCATTGTTACCGACTTCCCACAAGAACAGTAAGTTAGATATGATAGATCATTTAATGTATGTTTCATTCATTGGATATGTCATTAGGTACATATTAACTAATCACAACGCCCTCTCTTCTTCTTCTACATTCGTACCTCGATAACATTCAAAGCTTGGATCCTTCGCATGATCCCGTAGAGGGCATGCTTGGAATGGAAGTACTGGAACAGTTTGATGTTGATTTTGACTTTCCCGCTGGTAGGTTACGTCTATGGAAACCGCATACAGTAGAAAGTGTTGCCAAAAAGAATAACTTGGCGTCGATAGATGCACTTGTTGTGAATGAAACGTTGCTGCTCGGTTTTAGATTGGTAAATGTATTATCAACCAAAGATAGTAGCGGTGAAGGTGTTGCAACTCAGCCATTCTTGGGCGTTGTAGATTGTGGTGCAAGTTTCTCCGTGGTGAACTGGCAGGCTGCAAAGCTTCTAGGGCTACCTTCACAGGATGATGGTTCATGGAGAAAGAAACCGGCCGTGACAGGTGTTGGAGTAGATGGACGACACCAGTTACTACCAACAACTGGTGTTCAATTGAGCTATGTCGGCGGCCAAAAGACTAAGTCATCATTCACTGCCCCACCATCGGACTTCATGCCATGGGATAAGATTCAAGTTGCTGTTGGAGATCTGCCGGTATTTACACAGCTACTCGGAGATGGACGAACGCCGTACAAGGGCCCCGCTGGTATTGTTGGCCTCGATATCTTGACTCAAAGACGTTTGATATTAGAAACTAGCTCTACACGTCAAAGGAGAATATATGTTGGTAAGATAGGGTGATTGTTATGTTAACGTAAGACTAAAAAGGCTAGCGCATGCAAAGTCCCAGACAGGTCAGATGGGAGTAGAAACACAATGAATTCACTAAGAAAATTTAAATCCCACCTTGACCTACCCGGGAATTTGCATGCGCCTGTCTAGGCATATTCAATGGGTATACGAAGGCATTCGCGAGTTACTCAACAATTATGGTATCCTATTAATGGGTGAAGTCAGCACGCTGTTGCAACTGGTGAACGAATATCAAGTCTCCACCATCCACTTCCTTGACAACTTCATCTAGAGTATTGTTCTGAATAGACACATTAATTGCTTGGCCACCTCCGCCCCGTGACAGTAACTCATACCCATGATTCTTCAAATGAATTAGTATACTCTTCATATAATCCCTTGCATCTGCTGATCCTACTGAAGTTGACACTGTCTTTGAAGTGAATTCTAAAAATATATAGGTTGGTGCATACTTTGATTCAAAGAATCGATTTGCACCAGCCATGACAGAAGGTTCGAATCCTTCTACATCCATTTTCATTACATCAATTCCAGAATACAAGTCAAATAAGCCTTCTAACAGAGCATCATCAAGAGTAGTTGTGTTCATCCACCCAAGTTGAGTATATTGCATTTGTATGAAAGATTCTCGAGTCTTCTCGTTACAGATTGAATGTGTGTCCCCTATGTTAACTCCCTTTTGTTGAAATAGCATACACTGCCTTTTCCGGTAGTCAAGGCCCAACTCAAAAAGTTGCCAATTCTTTTTGTGGTCATCTTTGAGATACTGTCTTGATGAGCAAATGAGATCAACGTTATTGCTAAATGGTTCAAATGATATGACTAAAAAAAAGCAATGTGCAGTGAGAGACGTATACAATGTTCCCTGCATCTAAATTGCTTTACATACCATTGTGTCCAAGGTTAGCGGCGGCAAGAGAATACCAGCCAATATTTGCACCTACATCCAATAATGTTCCTCTTCTGCTTGTAAAGCTAACCCCCTCTTTGCATTCCATCCCTTTGATACAAGGGAATGCTGCCATCATTTCCTCCGTCTCAATCTTCTCCCACGCCTTGGTTCGGGCAATTACTCTAGATATACAATATCACCAATTCCCATTCCAAGATCATAGATGGACATATTGAATGATATATCAACAGCTTTTGCCTCGACAACCTTTTTCGATATTTCTCCAGAAGGACGTGAGCTGCGCATACATCACGATATACATATTTTGGACTAGGTAATTTTATTTGGATATTTGCAGCATCACCACTTTTATATGTGGTGATAGGGGGGTGCACAAAATTAATTGCAAAGCCAGCCAAAAAGCCGAGAACTAGTATGATTAAATAGGTAATAACTTTGTTGGTGGAACTGTTTCTCCCTTTTCTTGATAGGGCCATATTGCTACCTATAGCAACTAGCACAGCTTACTTTTTTATGATATGCGACTTATATTTACGTGCTGTTGTTGTCTTTATTATTCAATACTACCGTGCGGCGCCCCACTCAATTATTAATGCAGTATGATGTGCTAAAGAGACCTTCAATTGTTGTATTGTTGAAAGAGCCACTACGGACCACGGGCTTATGATATATGATCTCTATCTCTCCAACATTAAGTGCAGTGTTTTTCATGTTGGAAACTCCTTTTAGAGTATGAAAAGATTCAATTGGTCTTTCATGGAAGCAGTGGCTGCTGTAGATAGCACTCAATCTGGACCGCATACAGAGCCATTATACCACTCTTTATCATGTATATAATGTCATTAATACCATCTCACTCTATCAATTGTACAAAGGATACCCATGCAACAAATCTCTATGTAAAAACACAGTATCCTTCATAACTTTGCAACAACATAAGATATGAGCAAAATTCTCAGTGATTTGGAATGCTGGCAGTCTCCTCTACCCAATGGTGGTGTTATTATTAACCTCTATTTTTAGCTCAAAACATTACATGTACCTCTCATACGTTTTATCGCTAAAATAATCTTTTCACTCAATCAACCAAAACTATCGTGAATCGTATCATAAACATACTAACTCTCTGTGTTAATCAATAATCTAATAATTCTACTGCCCAATCGCCCTCTTTTCAATTAGTAGATTGGCTTCGGCTTTGGTGAAATAAGTGAAATGCAAAAAATTTTAGGCAAACATTTGCGTTTACTTTCAGCTGGGGGATGCATATGCATGATGTTGTTTTTCCTCTTAGGAATTACTGTTGGAAGGTTCTTATATGGAGATGCTACGACGACCGTTAATGAAGGAACGGTAGTTGAGATAATACGAACCGGCGCTGCTGCTGCCAATCGACATCAAAATCTTTCTTCCTCTACAGTGCCACAAGTCTTCAATTTTATTAAAGAATTGCAATGCCGATCTGGACATATGGATGTACCAACTATCCTTTGTCAAAATGGTGCTGGAAAAGTAGTTGTTGATATTGGACTAGATGCCGGGAAGGAATTCTTTGCAGCACTGGAATCTGGCTATTCTGTATTTGGCTTCGAGGCCAATCCAATCTCATGTATAGCTCTACGGAAGCAATGTGAAACTGCAACTGCATATAAATGTATATATATAAATGCAAATAACATAACGAAACCTCTACCGCCAATCCCGAATGGAGGATATCTAATTGAGGGAGGAGTAGGGAGCACGAGAGGTCTAATGCCCATGTCATTATCTGGACCAGGAAGCTCATTAGTTGAAACGGCACCAGGTGTAAAAGATGCGAAATATAAAAACGTGACAATATTACCAGTATCAGATGTGGTTAATACAAATGTGTACTTTTTCAAATTAGATGTGCAAGGCTATGAGTTTGAAGTTTTAAAGGGAGCAAAAGACTTATTTGACAACTATGTTGTGAAGACGCTGTTGATGGAAGTATATCCAAGGGGGTTAGGCAATATTTCATGGAATTTCTTAGCTTTGTATGGAATGATTTAGGCATGTTTTGTTCTTCTGCAAATCCCGGAGGATTCAAGGTAAATCCTAATTCTATTCCAAACTTTGCTGGATATCTTAAGAGTCTGTACGATGACAATATCACCAAGGTCTGGTGGGGTACCTTTGAAGTAAAAAAGTTTCCATACTTAGCACTCGCTAGAAGATGAAAGAGACCATCGTATTCAATATAATATACACCTCTCAAACTGTAGAACAAGAAGGGTTCATTGGGGGATAAAAAGACGATTTGGTATCCTTCACTTCATACACTGCTTTATTTGGCCGCCAACACCACCTTATCCTTTTTACCTATTCTCAAATGCAAGGTTAGGACGGATCTCTTCCCTCCAACGATATCGGCTGCAGTTCAATAGTAATGACAATTCATACAATTAACTCAATCGAGTGAAGGCAATAGAAAATCCAAACGTTCAAACGCGGCTTCATACATGACCTAATAGAATGCAGAAGTATGTTGAGGCTTTGACGGTAAACGAGCAAAAGATATAACATAAACACACTTAAACTTAAACTTACGGGCACAAAGCAAAAATGACTGCAGTCTTGAGAAGATGCATGCCACTGAGGAACATCAAATATATCAGCTATATTCCATCGGAATATTCTTCCTGTGACGGTTGAATTACCCTTTCTGAATCTCTCTAGCAACTGTTTCTCTGTGCAATTATCATCAACTAACATCTTATAAACTGTTCTGTATTTCATGCTCATTCTATCCATAGTACAAATATGTTCATGACGCTCCCCACATTGCATTTCCGTGGCTTTACAGACTTGAGAGAACCCTTCATTGGTAGCTTTATTGTAATTTTGTATCATCTGTTCTCCAGGGAAAGCTTGCAGTGGCTTAATCAAACAACCAGTCCCCTCTTTGTAGTGTCCATCAATAGTATCAAAGTGCTGGGGTAGTGGAGATCTTCAAAAGAGAAAGGTTGATCAGACATGAATGAAAATAGAAATACTTGTAGACACTTAATAGCATTAAGAAGACTTACCTCCATACCGCTGTACGGTTTTCCTCAGAAGCAACAAAATCAACCAAAAATGTTAAGGCCGCACGTAAGTCATCAGCAAATGGCACCTTCCCACCATACCTTGTTCCAAACATCTCATGATGAGAATCATAATGTAAACCAAGGTTGAGACTTATAATGTTGCATGAATCCATGTAAAATACATTCCAGGGGGCCCATGCATATGTTTTGAAGAAGCGAAAAGTAGTTTGTTGTGTAGTTCCATTATATGTCAGAGTGACTATCGTTTCCAATATATGATCCATTGTCATCCAGTATTTCTGGTATGCTGGAAGTCCAAAGGTTGTGAAATTGACTGGAATCTTGTGTGTTTGGCTAATTGATATGTCGATTTGGCTTTGGAGAGACTGTTGTCGAGTAAGGCAAAGTCTTAATGCATCATAGAATTGGTAATCTATAGAATCACCAGCAAGACAAAGCGTTATGTTTGACTCTGCCAATCGCTTTACCAACCGTAGACTAGGGCTTAGTAATGCAATCTCCTCATCGGGATGAGCATGTTCTGTAAATGCCGAGGACGATAATGATGATGTAGTGTCATTATCGATTGCTGGGACCCATAAAGAGAGGGATGGCTGAAATCCCGCAACACCACACGACCCGCACTGGTTCCCCAAGCTTGATTGATACATAAGGCCGTTGTTTAATCCGACGCATTTACCCCACGTATCCGGCCAAGAATCCTTGCTTTTCAACCAACTAATCTCCTCTCGAAGATAGGTATCATGATGTGTATTTGTTAATAATTCACTATTATTCATTGGTGCTAAGTGATGCTCCCAGTGACCACCTTCGTGTAGTAAAAGCGACTTGCAATTATCGGGGCGTGCCTTATTTCGTGTTGTTGCTACTTTCTTTTCACCATCTTCTTGATATGTCATAATATACGATTGTATATCAACGCCAATGAATCTGTAGCTCGCCATCAAAAGAAGTAGACATGTAATTGCAATGAAACGATAGCCTGGCCTTTTGTTTTTCCCAAGTGTTCTCTTTGCCATTCTATTCTTATTTCAGCAGTTCATAATGCAACTCAGAGCTGAGGCTGGAGATGTGTAAAAATGAAAAAATAGTGCCTATAGCCAGGGATGGGGTATTTATTATCGGAATCTCTACTTATCTAGATCCTACTGTTTTGTCCCTCTATCACCTCTGGATTATATTATTGGTGCTTGACCCCTTACTGCTCAGTGCCTCAGAGCGCTCCACTAACTCTAGAGAGTGTGGCACGCACACTTGTTTGATAATTCTAGAGATGTGGTAATATTTTCTGCCAACGATAATCGGTCCGCGGCTAATCGCACAACAATATCTACTGCAATATATGACGATTAAAGTTCTACACAATCTATCATTATGCCTATGTACTAAGGGAGCAGCGAGTGCATGAAATACTGACTTCCCCATGCCTGGAGCTTCTTATCATGAATTATGCTCCATATACCTATCTACTTTGATTAACAACTATATAAAAGAAGCTCCTTGCTTTGATTTCCTAGATTTACGACAGGTGTGGGAAACTTCCACAACTCAATAAACTCGTATACCTAACAGTTTGAACTTATTCTCTGTTCCTTTCTGCTTTTCATCACGGGGAGTGAGACATATATGAAGAGTCTTGTTAGTGCCCTGTTCAAGTTTTTCATTAAGAATGTCCACCTTTGGAACTGATACGTGCTCATTCCAACTTGCTACCAAGCGCTGTGGTTTAGGAGTCGATTTCTTATCTTGTCCATTTGTACAGAGACCATCATGGTGAGTATTTTCGGCTGTCTCGTCAAGCCAAGCAAGAGCTACCCCAAAATTCTCGTAGCTAATGACAAATCTTATCTCAACCTTACCATAAACTCCTCCGGTTAGTGAGATTGCTATATGTTGGCCACCCTCAACTCCATCGGCAATGTAACCAAACTTGTCTTTATCTTTGTTGTCTGCAAACCATGTCCAGCCGTTTGCTACTATTGATTCCTCCCAACTTTTCTCTCCGGCATTAGAGTCGGTAAAGTCAAATCCTTCCGTAGTCAAACTGTTTCTAACATACATACTATCTTCATCGTTTGACAAGTATAAAGGTTCTCGAAGTGTAGGTGATGCATCCATAGTAAAATCTCGTTCCCCATATGCTGTATCGTCTTGATTGTATGATTGCATTATCTTCTCCTCTTCAATGAAACAATATGCCAACACTAACGAGAGTAATAGATGACCACCAGGATGTGGATGACAGCAAGCATCGGCATGCCAAGCAGCAGTATTGTAAGGATTAGCCGTACGGTTGAACTGCCAATAAAGCCCTTTCTTGCCTGCCAGTGGCAGCATCCATATTACAGCACTAAATACCGGAACTTCATAGATTGATGATACCCATATCTTTACGGCTCATGATTATTATGAAAGAGTGTTCGTCTGGCTTCTGCAATATCTATGAAGAAGTATTATGAGTTAGACAACCAATGGTGTTACATTAGAAATTGCAGCTTACCTTGATAAGGAGGCATTGCCCACGTACGGCCAATATAATCTGCATTGAAGGTTATAATAGCAACTGGATCAGGCTTCCTGAGCAATAAAAGTCTTCTTATCAATACCTCAAAGTACCAAGATGAACGATACTCTATGGATTTAAAGCAATTTCATGAGAGAGCGTTGATATAGTGATACTTGACATTCATATCATGTGTGCATGACTTACGCTTGAGTTTACCATTATTCCCTTTATCTTCCAATGCATGTGGAAGCTCGTTGATAAAGCTATCATTGACATTAAATTCAATCATCACGAGATCGAATTTCTCAATAGATATAACTGATTTCCATATTATGAAATGTGTCATCGAATTATTAGCATGTGTTCTTCTGGTAATATGCATACCTATTGTTCCATTGCTTGCCTTGCAGGGGTAACGTTCATTGAGCCAATCCATGAACCTACGAGGATATGAGTTTGGAAACCCCCCACCATTATGACCAGCAGTGACTTACATCATTTCAGACATAAGATCAGCAGATTGGTAGTATGAGTTTTACGCAAACATCTATACAATACATATACATAAAACATCATAAATGTATGTGTACTCAACTTACCAGAACCACCCAAAAATAGGACAGTAGTGCACTGTTTCGATTGTAACTTCTTCAGATATGTGTGTAGTCTCTGTGTATTCCCAACAACTGGTCTTGATTGTCTCAACATTGATCGAGTAACATTAAACTGCAGTTTGTCATGTGAATACAATGGAAGGAGTTTAGTTGGTATTATTTCTTCAATAATTGAGGTACCGTGATTCTGTTCACGGGGGAAGTTGGCCGTCGTATTATGTGTCTCACCAGTACTGTTAGTACTATAGTTTCCATAATTTCTAATAGATGATTCTGCTGTTCTAACTTTTGCAATCATCGTCTTTGTATTATCGACGTTGTTATTCAAGGTTGTAGTAGATGAGCCTAGAAGGTAACCAATTGCAAAACATGCTATCATACCCGGTACAATGAGATAGTTAGTCTTCGATGATCGCTTCTTCTGTAGACCGATGTTACCTGTCATTTTTTAGTTGTGTATGACGACTACTTATATATCAGCTCTCAGCGAGTAGATAGAGTGGCCTTAATTATAAATGTGTGTTCTCACTTCTCACACTCCAATTGTGTAATTTTTGCAGGGTACCCCTCTACGTAAAGTGTTGATAAAAGGACGACTTTGCAATACAGTGGCCAAATACTTACGGCGATGGCACCATTGTATTCCTCATGTTATTTTCAATCGAATGATGTTGGTTCCTATTTATAATAGGGCTATATTTGGAGACTATTGCAATTCATTGCAATCAGCAATAGAGATAATTTTTATTGAAGGATACCGCAACAGGGGTAGTGAGATGATACATAATAACAAATAACAACGAGAACTTAGAACTACAATTGTTGGTTACAGTATTTCCAATGAGCAAACCACGTGCCATTGGAGGACGACCTAATAAAACAGCTACAACAAAGTGCATAGTATTGATTGCAATATTTTTACTATGTATAAATAATGTTTTATTTGTAGGCAATAAAAGACTCCTCAGCTTGATAGTAACTCAAGACTTTGAGACTGTGTCACCGATCGAAATAGAATTTGCAGCTTCTAGTAGTCAATTCTTGGTAGTTTGCAATAATGTTGACAATTCCCTCACGCCAATATTTGATAACTTTACAATCATTCGGTTAAATATGAAGGATGAGCCTCCGCCATGGAATGCTACTGTCTTCCTTCATTATGACGAGGGTTGTAAAAGTCATCCTTATGTAAAGGAATCATTAGAGCGACGGAATCAATCTCCACTCTTGGACTATCATAATTTCTCTTCATCAATAATTGAACAAACTAGTGGATTGTGGGTGAATGGTGTACACTGGCCACAATTTTCATCAGCGAATGATACACCATATCTCCGTGTAATTCATGACCGTCCTGCCTGCCATATTTAAGACATACGGGGAAGTGTTTTGGAGGATGCATTATGGTTCACAATCTTGTTCAGATTTAGACTTTGTTGTGTTCTGAGAAGTTGAAACCTTGCTACCTGGTTGCTTAACGATCCACTTTCTGCAGGGCGTATCCACAAGGTGAGAGCTTTTTTATTGCATAGTAATGGTATCACATTACAGCAGAATACTTACACAAGTTTCTCATCTCCTTTCTCAGTATGACTAGGGGTATAGATGGGGATTTCGGTGTGTTGAATACAAGAAAAATACTCAAAAAAGTAGTGGCACATCCTAATAAACGTGATAGAGCAGATGAATATGAAAAGTTTTGTTCATTCATTGTGCGATTCAATTCCACCCATCCAGTGTATATGTTCAATAGAACCCATTATGATACAGATGCTCTTGTGAGGCACATGTTCTTTTTGCAGCTAAGTGAATATAAACCATGTGAACGAATCACTGATTGTCCAGTAGTCCTTATACGGCTTTTAACTGCATGGTTGGTTATAAGTTTCATATCGTCATGGACAATACCTTAGTCGATGGATATGTATCCGAAAAGCTATTCAATGGTGCGCTGGGCGGAGGCGTGCCCATATACTTTGGCGCTAGTGATGTTGGGAAGTATGTCAATGAGAAGTCATTCATTCACTGTAATGTTAATCGGAGCACTATTGATGACCACTTTATTATTTAATACCGCCGTATCCTTAAATACCAATCCCTCCTTACCGCTGCTAATGTTGTTATTATTGATGGGGTTGTTGTTAATACTATTCGCACCGCCCCCCAAACTAACACCATCGGTACCAACACGTCGTTCATGTTGTAGTTTATTATTATCACCACCACTAACATGCGGTGTATCATTTGGTGGAGAAGGACGATCGTTATTATCACCGCCACAACGTGTCCGGGTGTGATTATTATTTGTGGGCGGAGCTGTAGTAGTAGTTGTTGTGTAGGTAGTAGTAGTTGTTGTTGTTGCAACATTATTAGTACTACCCTCAAAACTAGTTGGTAAATTATGTATATCGCTGACGACAAAGTTGTTATTATTACTACTTTCATCTTCGATAGTAACGCTGAGTTGCTCTCTTTCCTCAGATGGTGATGAAACATTGGTTAATTCAAATGTTGTTGTTGTTGGATCGGCCTCTGCGCTACGGAGTAGTGATGGAGCCGCCCTACTTTCACGGGTGGCATCTTCTTTATTAACGCAGTCATTGTACAATCGATAAGCAGCCACGATATTTGCTTGGTAATAGGAGAGTTTATTGGTGTTTCATTTCTGATTCGTGGGGCTTAGGTAGCTAAAAATATCCAAATTCTTCCATTACATCTGGTATCCCAAAGTCATATGCATAATGTAATGCAGAATACATGTCAGTCTTACAGCAACCGTTTCTATTGAACGACAAAGATATCTATGAAACTATGATATGAAAAAAAAACACACACACAAAAAGACTGGAGGTATCCTTTTGTTGCATCTTCAGTTCTAACTATTACACTACCTAGTGGTCAGGAGCTAGACTTAGTGTTGAGGCTTAAAGTTCGAAGAGGAGCTTAAGAGGCATTGCTTTCTTCCCACTCCAAATAGCAATAGCTTTCTAACACATAGTGCCAAAGATCGAAAGTGACAGGCATCAAATAAAGGGTATCCTCATCATATGGCAATGTGTGTTTAATAAGAGATAATGCAGCCTCTATATGTGTTCATATCTGAGCTTTGCAGAGAGATGATGTTTATGGCTATGCTATATCGACCCAATACAAGTGTTTCCTCGTCATGTACAGTTTGTACACATTAGATTCTTCTTCCAAAGTCATTGATAGGTCTGTTTTCTTTTTCAATGCTACGACACTTCGTGCATACCCAATCACATCATAATATTCTAATACAGCTCGATATTGTTCGATACGTACCCAAAAGTCGTGTATCAACACTACGGAGTCAGCCGTCAAAAACGGCAAAAGTTTTAATGCACATTGAACTCGGAACCTCCCGTCAACTAATGCCAAATCAAATTTATTGACATTGGTCTCATTCATTGATCTAGAAACTGCATTCACGTATATATTCATAGCCGCTTCTACATCTTCATCATTCGTATCCTTTGGAATCTTCCCAACCTCAAGCAATTCCAACCGTGTACTTCCATCCGCCCCAACCAATTCTGGACAATAAAATACTAATTTACCTTCTTCGCTCATACATTTCACCCTCGGTTCTTCTCCTACTTTAAGACACCTGGAAGAGAGAGAGGTCAACATAACTTTTGTTAGTACGTATAGTTTACAAGGGTATTGCACAATTGACTTCTCATGATAAAATAATACTAATGCGGACTTTCCATGGGGGGTATCCATCAATTGCAAAAACCTTGTCGGAAGCCAGTAATGGATAGAATGATGTTGACGTACCACAACCCCATTCCAAGTATGTACGTGGTTTAAGATTCGCCATTAATTTGGTTATAAATTCAAATTCTTCAGGGAACATCATTGGTTGAGTATTGCTAGTGGCTACTTCCTCACACGGGGTACTGCTTGCAATGCCTGCAATTGTTCGTCGTTCACGAGCACGAGCAGCTGCCCATTTTACCAACCTAAGCGTTGCCTCATTCCTAGCTTTATATATCCCCTTTCCACTATTTTTGGTGTAATCATTATAATATATATCATCTGCGGTTGTTATCGAATAATTGAGACACAGCGGACCCGGCCAAGACAACTTTGTTCGGTAAGGATGGTCATCCTCACCATCCGTATTCTTACTGCACATATCTGGAATATATCTACATTTCTCCGCACAGAATGATATTGTTTCAAGTGGCTCTGGCGGCGGCGGTGGTGGTAGTTGTTGTTGCTGTGGTACTAACTTTTGATATTCAGCAAGTTGTTGTCCTCCTCCTCTCACAACATTATTGCGAGCACTCATTAGAGAATCATCTAGTTGGTGTTGTTCAATAGAGCCTTCATAGATAATATTATAATGCGTGAACATTGGTATGTGGATTAATAATGAAAATAGTATAATATAAATGAGCATCTTGTCTATCGAAAAAAATCTCTTCCATGACGAGTTTCCTCCTCTGCCGATTGGTCTCATGGCAGGTGGCATGTGGAATGTACTATGTAGTTTCCTAAGTCTGAATTGGAGTTTAATTAGGGTCTATTCACGTCACTCTGCAAAGATCTGTTCTGAAACGGTATCCCAAAAAATGTTACTCTGTTTCGGTCTCCTCTCGGCTTTTATTGCCATTGGTGGCCAATATTGTCGAGTAGAATATTGGACAAAACCTATCTAAACCAGAATTTCATGCTGAATCCAATAATAGTAGTCTCATTCCACCAAATTGAACACAGGAGCCAATATTTAACCTAGAAGTCTCATAATAGCAAAATTGTAGGTGGTTAAGGCAGCACTTAACTTTTGCAATATATTCATCAAATATTGACCATATCAAAGGTTATAACACCCTATCCTACCTAAAATTGCACGTAGAATTCGAATATTGCAACCGCTTTGAGCCAAATCCAACGTGGGACGCAGTATTGCAAGTATAAGATTTTGCTGTCAGGCTACTAAGGTCAAAAAATGAAAAGTCAATCTTATCACATGCCAACTTCAGAATATCTTAGTTCAAGTGATATATAGCAATATTTGTCATGAAGAGATTGTCATATATATCATATTTAATGAGCAGTGGCCGGATACATGTTGCAATAAGTTTAGGTCCAACCTAAACTTTTTAGCCAACCTGAGCCAGAAAATACAGGGGCCTACTAACAAAATTATGACTAAAGTATGGTCGTGGACCGAAATCGAGTAACTTTATTTAGGGACCTTTTCAGAACAGATTGTGGTAGAGTGATTAGGATATATGTATGCCATAATATGTCAGCCCTCTCTTTGTGCCGTCTGATCTCTGCTTTTGAGGGGCTGATCTTCTCTTGGTCTTGGCTCTCTCTGTAGTAAAATCTTTTTTGTAAAGTACCCTCTCTACGTAGGGTGTTGATTTAGGAGGGCGAACTTGCAATGCAGCGATCGAATACTTCCGGCGATGGTACCATATTCCTCATGGTATTTGCAATCGATTGATGCTGGTTTCTATTTATATAAGGCCATATTTTGGAAATATTGCAATACATTGTAATAAGTAATAGAGGCACAATTTTTATTGACGGATACCACGTGTACCTACTTCCTCATAATACATCTAATAAGCTCTTTAGCTGTGAGGCTCGTCACTGTAACAATGTATTTCGGTTATGAGTGCAGTCACTGTTATTTTAATTGCATGTTGGTATTATACTCCAAGCTACGCCTGTCTCAACTAGAACCAATCTAGTAACTCCCAGATCTAGCATATGATCCGAAAGCATTTGAATTCTTGCCAATATCAATTGTATATACATCAGAGGCAAAACCATACACCCTAGCCATGACTGCTATTGTAGAAGTCCAAGTACTCTTTGTAGTTATAACAAAATACCTTGCTCTCATATGCAAATGTAAACTCGTGAGTGCACTAGCCACAACGTCAGCATTACCCGCTCCTTCCACATAACTTTCCAGTTTCGATCCAGATCCGGTGCCTTGCTGTACATCGCCCACGTTCAACACTACACGGATTGATGGTAATTCCGTCTTCAACAACTCAACGAACTCATCACATGCCGACTTATCCTCTGATGTAACAATTACATTGTCGATATGTGGATCAAATTGGAGGAAGGTTCGTACTCCCTTTAAGTATTCCTCGAGAGGGGGACAATCTAATTCACCAGCAGCAGAGCCCGCTATATTATGTCCATAGCATTTGTCACTCCTTCGTATCGGCACACCAACAGTTCTGTCTGGGTCAAGATTAGATGGGATAGATTTGCGTATACGTTCATCTATCTGTTTCTTTAGCCAAGGCTGAGGCCGGAAGTAGTATGCAAGTGATGCAGCAAGCATGTTAATTGATGAATGGTCCTTATCGGATCCAGGGATATCGGTCCATGAGTACATATTCTTTGTCAGACGAAACCAAGGGCTATTCGATGAGTATACTGTTCGTTTTGAGCGGTCGTATTCATCCTTTTCACTTTTCAATACTACAGACTGATCCGAACTTATATCATCTACGTCTGATAAGTTGCAGTTGGAAGTTAATGGTAGGAAGTAGCACTCTCTAGTTTGTGGTCCATTTAAGCAGCCTTTGGCCATTGGCCACAACTTATAACAAGAGGACATGAGAGATTGATTAGATACACAAGATACCATATGCAAAAGTTATGAGCGTAATAAGTGTTGTCAGAGATAAAGGCGTACCTTATCATCATTGATCAGTACACGTGATGGAAACTTCGGATATTGATCACCATCCGTCAATGAATGTAGTAAATGATATGTACCAGAATGTGCCCAAGCTGTTAGACCTCGAGTATCATTTTCATTATTAGGTAATGATCTCCATACAAGATATTTGGCTGCTGCACAATCTGCAGGATTTTGCTTTGCATACATTTTACCAAGCAATCCACCACTTTCTGTACTTGGCCACCAATAAGAATTAATGGAGTTTGCTGCTTTTAATTTTATGAGTAGTGGCGATGATTGTGACGATGAATCTCCACGAGAAGAAAGTGTTAGCATATCATTCTTGTTATTGCTTACCGCCGACAACATTAATGAATAGTTGAGAAGCGTTATAATGATGCATACTGATAGGCAAATCAGTACTAATCCCGACCATGACTTTTGTTGTTGCCTTCCTAAACCAGGCATAATTTAGCACTGTACCCTAACTTGGAAGAAGTCGTCTCTGCTCAAATTCTAATACATGTTCTAAAGAGATAAACTATTGTCTCTTTTGGGGTGTAGTAGATTTAGAGGGGGGAGATGAAGTTTGCATTGGGCTAAAAGGCATGATTATGATGAATGAGGCAGTTGATCAATTCGCAAAGACTCCCAATTATTAGTTTTATTCCTATAATTTGTTCTCCTCCTATAATTATTAGTTTCTTTCATTTGGTATGTATACTTCAAGCTCAACTGGAGTCCGGCCAGCATAATAGTTCAATCGTAAAGAATAAATATAATCAAGAGGTAAGCGAAGCTGTGGCCGGTTACTTTTTGCTGCGGAGTATATCCTCTCCCTTTATTATTTTGTTATGTATAACTATATCTCTATTCTCCTGCTTTATGTTCTAATCAAACCTGATTAAGTATATGCAATTATCTCACATTCTTTTTACTCTAATATAAATCTATCATGATCTACTGTCAATCAATATTATACCACTCCAATTGGACTCTGTGTGCCCGTACAAAGAAGTACCCTAGTAGACAACTGTTATAACTTTTGCAACGAATTGGAGATAGGTAGTGTACAATACTCAGGTTTACGAGAACAAATACTCTCCATCTTACCCACTATATTTAAGTAAGGAAGAGAGACAGGACGTGCACACGTGGATATGTGTGAAAGAATAGTATGGGGTTGAAGAAGAAGAAAGCAACTGACCAGAAGAATGTGCTCTTTATAGCCATTCTTCTAACATTGATATCATACATCTTCGCTCGCAATACTCTTCAACCAATTAAATTATCTATGAGCAATATACACCAAACTACTGCATATTCACAAGTCGTGACGTCAGTTGTAAATATAATTTCTGCAAACAACACAACTTTACATAGTAATAATAGTACAAATATCACAGATCTAGGATTTACAGAAGAGAATGCCTGGAACATAGTGGGTTGGCCACCCCCAACAATTGATCTAGAGCTTTATAAAACACACGAGAAGGCACTATTTGATATTAAACCCAAAATATTTCAGTTTGAAATGGAGCATATTAAAAAATTGGTCCGTATTTACTTGAATGCATGTGCAAAAGTTGGTATTTTGTAACATAGGGTGAACAAGAGAAGAACATAGAGAACGTATGGGACAATCTTTAGTCGTCTAGAGTTACACTAGACATTATCTTCTCACTTCTTCCTGTCGTCTACAGGATAGAGCGCTCATGTTCACTTGTGTCATAATCACGGAACGAAAGTATGCCTGCTCTAATACCACGATGTCCTTTCTCCTTTGCCTTTTTTTGGTTGTATGTAATCTTCTGATCAGAGAAGCAGTTCACCATGGTACAACAAATCACTTCATTCATGAAAGATATAAGGCTGTACGTCTCGCTAATATGGCATTTCTTTGTTCCAAGATGATCAGCCTAGTTTAGATGTGAGATGTTAGTGTTAGAAACAATAAAGTATTGAGTTGCATAGACAAGCAGAAGAAGACTTACCTTTACTCCAGCCTGCTCATCAGGAGCATTAATGGTCAAGTTCTTGTCACCTGGACGGCTTGATTGATCGTCACATAAACCACATAACTCTTTGGTCATTCCGGTCAGAAAAGGGATAGAAAGTTTCAAATATTTTCTAACTCCTGTTCCATGAATGTCATAATATTGACCACTGATGTCTTTCATACCAAATGAGTTGTTGATTTCAACGTTGTCGTGATCTGGCAAATCTTCAAAGTAGTCATTAGTAAGACATCTCACGTCAGATGCATTGCACCCATCTCCACTTTGACTTAATCCTCCCCTTAGTTCAAACTCTAGAAAAGAAAAGGTAACTTTATCCTGCATACGAACAAGTTCTGTATCAGCCGAATCTTCACTCATCGATAGAAGTTGGGTAGGATTGTATCGACGGATATCCTCGATACTAGCATTGTTCTTGAATAGACGGATCTTCTTCTGATCGATGATAGCTTGTTCTCTGTGCTCACGCTTGGAATGATGGTAACAACAATTCGCAACTACCTTACACTCGATCACATGCCTGATATATGCAACAGCTCCATTTCTTTGGATAAACTCAGCAGGAATTGGAATAAGACCGTCGCGTCGTTTGAGGTGCTATGAACATATGAGATGTGAGAGTGAGATATAAATAATATAAAAGAAGTCTCAATTCACACTTGAACTTACATTCCCATCAACTGCCCCTCTCTCGACAATGTCATAACCAAGAAAGTTTCTAGAGCAGCGTTCATCGGCACACCTCTTGGCAATGATCATAGGTAGCTCACGTGCTAACTTATTTAGTGCTGCTCCTCTAATCTTAGCATTATCCCAATCTTCTTCACTGTAGATTCGACAAACTTTCTCAAGAGTAACATTCTTTAGATGACTCGACTCTGGGAATTTATTTGCAACGGCCTTGAAAGATGTCTTTAGGATGGTTTCAAACTGGTCGTACGTATGTTTTGGTGTTGTTAATCGATTATTATCCACACTCTGAAGTAGATCAGTCTGCTCTAATATGAATGTCAAATGCTCATTCTGTTCAGATACATATCGCTCGAGATACTTGGCCTATTTGGCAAGAGGAAAAGATACCGAGATATGTTAGTGATATAGAAGAAGATGAAGTGAAAGGAGTCACAAGTCAAACACAAACTCACTTCATTCTTTCCAACTGCAATATCATGTAGAATACGGTCTGTATTGGCATCATCATTGTTTAGTCGGCTAACAATCTTCATTTCATTCTCTTCAACTGCCTCTAGAGAATAATGCTTGTTATTGTCAGTTGAACACATGATAGGCTCGTGATCTTGATTGGCAAGCACATTCGATTGAGCGTATTCTCGAATGATTCTCATCAACATAGCTCGATCAATCCTACCCTCCTCCACAGCAAGCAAGACCTGATCTCTTATGTCACAAAGACTATAAGTGCCGCCGATCATATCACCCAGCCTGAGATTAACATCATCGTCTTCCTCTTCCTCATCTTCTGGCTCTGGATGGACGTATTGGAGGTTAGCAACATCTTCAATATTCAAGATATTTCGAAGCCGTACAGGATTCTTTGCAAATACTTCCAAAAGACATTGACAAACATGAACACGCAAGTTGATCTCCCTCTCGTGGTTCACCTCGGCATTCATGGCTGCACTACTACCCATTACAGGCTCAAAACACTTGGCAACCTTATATGCATCACCTTCTCTGCGGGAGAAGACAAGTCTCATGACTTCATTCATTCTTCGAATGTCAGGCCTTGTTGTAACAATAGGATCTGGTTCTCCAACATCTACACTGACACTAATACGACTACCACCGTCAGTGAAGTCGCTCCAAGGAAAATCAATACCTCGAAGTGTATTCTGAACTGTATCAGACTCAAACTGTTGCAATGATGTGATACCGTCATCATGAGTATCTGCCAAGTCTGCAATATCCTCCAACCTTGTGACAACTGCATTTGCTCGGGTAAGTTCATTGCCTTGAGAGTACTTGTTATTATCTATGTGTTTTCGAATGTTGCTTGCAATGAGACGAAGAGATTCAGATACACTACTCTTGAGACGACGTTGTAGATTCTCCAGCTCTTTCTTGTTTTGAGATGTGACTTCGGAACTACTGACTATTTCAATCTCATTGAACAGTCTTGGCACAAAGTGTAATAAGGTCTTGACTGTCTTTTGTGGCAACCTCCAATCTTTGATGTAGTGGTGAGCTGCAAGTTGGGTTACTGCTTCAACTGCAGTACTATAAACCGCTGAGTCGTAATGAGAAGGGGATTTTAGGCGACCTTGATAAGCACCTTTAGAAGGTTTGTAGTTGCTGGATGAGTACTGACATTCCAAGTTGTTATATTCCAAGCCCGTATATTCAACCTCATCATCGGTGTTGTTGTCGTTGTTGTTCCATGCACGTGACTCGTCAATGGCATTATTAATACACTCGTTGTTATTGTCTTGACAATAATCATAACATTCCTTGCAAACAATCTTTCCACAACTACAATACTTCAAGTGCTGGGTACTGTCTTGCATCAGATGCTGTGTTACTATCTGGCGGCAATGTCCATGCCCACAAAAAGCAGAAGGAGGGACTAGTGTATCAAACACACGAAGGTCTGCTGGTTCTTCTGATAATGACGTACAATACGCGTGGATGACTTCTCGATGCTCGTCATGCATGACACGAAGTGTATTCACGATTCCGCCTGAACAATCAAGGCATGAGTTCAGCATATCACCGCCAATAGACCGACGGCAACATGCTGTTAGCTTCTTACACTGATCACATTCAAATTGTCGAGTAAGTATTGATATAAGAGAGTGAATGATTGTATCCTCTTCCAATATAGGATCGGACTTAGAAGAAGTAAGCCTAGTAGAGTTGTGTTACAAGAAAATGTAAGTTAAGGCAGTACAAACGACAAGCAACATTATGTAATATACACACACTCACTCTTCTACATACACATTCTCCGTGTCCGGCTCGACTGTCTCCTTAGACTTCTCCTCTTTTGACTTCTCTTCATCTTCATCATCTTCTTCCTCCTCTAACTGAGCAACCTTAGCTCCAACGTCCATCTTCTCCGTGTCTGACTCGATCATATCCTTAGACTCCTCCTCGGTCGCCACTTCACCGTCTCCTCCACCACTACTTCCATCTTCCTCATCATCCTTGGAAGATTCCTCAGACTAAAGTATATGATTGATATTGAGTAATGTGAGGAATAATACATAACACATTTATGCACTAACTAAGACAGAGGCACACATGATAGACATACCTTATCTTCCGACTCGTCCATCTCATCCTCGTCCATCTTCTCATTGTCAGGATCGGCGGCAGGTGGCTCTTCATCCTCGTCATCCTTTCTACCGGCAGATTCCTTCTCGAACTGCTCACGTTCCTTCTTGAGCTGCTTTCGTTTCTCCTCGAACTCAGCAGTCTTCTTGTCGAGCTCTTTACATCCACGAATATAGTCGTCCCTGAAGACTTTGTGTGCTTCAGACAGATCCTCGGCTTGAGCCTCCAGCTCTGCGTTTCTATCCTTGATGGACCGAGTCGATTCAGACAAGTCACGTGCCTTACTCTTTATATGAGAAACCCACGTAATGGCCTCGGCCTTAACTTGTTCGATCTCTTGTTTGACAACACGCACTTGAGCCTCCAGCTCTGCGTTTCTATCCTTGATGGACCGAGTCGATTCATACACGTCACGTGCCTTACTCTTTGTATGAGAAACCCACGTAATGGCCTCGGCCTTAACTTGTTCCATCTCTTGTTTGACAACACGCACCTATGATATGAATAAGTTATATGAGTATGATACAACGATGAGATATGGGACATACATCAACATTTAAACACGGCATAATCAATAACAAGCATATACTACTCACCTCTTCACTTGCTTCGGCCTTAACTCGTGAGACTTCTAATTCAGCTCGTTCAGCGGCACGTGCAGCATCTCCTCTCGACTCAACTTGTGTCTGTTCCAATTCTAATTCGGCCCGTTCAGCCTCACGTTGTAACTCTAATGAATGGATAAAATTTAACCGTTCCAACTCTTCCTCATGACCCTGTCTTTGTAATTCAAATGCATGATCTTTGGCAAGAGATTCCATTGTAAGTTCATTAACTTGTTCAATCAAATCATCACGATGATCCTCTGCCACAGTCTTGGATAATTCAAGATCTATATTCTCCTCAATCATAACATAAAGTTGTGCGTCAAGATTGGTATGATCTGTCTCAAGGGTGGACAACGTATCACTTAGTTGTACCACTTCCGCACTTAGTTGTACCACTTCCGCCCCGAGTGTTTCTTCCCTGCTTGTGGCATTACCCAATTTAACTTGTAATTCATTGACTACAGCCTGATGTGATGCCTCCTGAGTAGCTAATTCACCCTGCAGTTCCGTAATCTGGTTACTCTGTTCGGCTACTTGGTTCTCTAACTCTGTGATTTGTAAATATGGATTGGTATTAAGGGTGTTATTTAGCTCCCCTTCTAGTGTCTCAATCTTGGCATCCCGATCTGATATGGCAGCCTCCAGTGCATTCACTTGATTATCGTGGATGGTACTATCCACTTGAATATGTTGTTCCAATATCTCAATACTGGCACCAGCCTGCGTGGTAATCTGTGTACGAGTATCCCTTTCACTAGATAATTGACTTTGTAAATCCTCAGCACGGCTATTAACATTATCTAATCGATCTGATAGCTGTTCTCTAGCACCACGAGTAATACGTTCCCTCCATTCTAAATCGTGTACTTGATTTGATAAACCTTGTATTTTGTATTGATCCTCTACACGTTGGTCAGCATATTGTTCAAGGGTATTACGTATGGACCCCACATCAGCCCTAATGTTACTAACAGCAGCATCCTTTTCCGTTCTCTTTCTACTCTTTTGTTGTATGTGTAAGAGATCTGACGTATCATTATTAACACTACCTTCAATATCCACCAAGATATTATTAGCAACATTAACCAATCTCTCATTATATCCCTCTACCCGCCTATAACGAAACAATAACTCCTTCAAATAATCCACACTAGTACCAGATATGCCATTAATAATATATACATTAACAGCATCACTTAATACTCCCTCTAAATCAGTAGTAGCATTAATATTATTATTATTATCAGCAGTACTAAATTTACTATCTAAATCTTTTTTAGTACTATCTAATGTTGATACAGGAGATGATGATGTTGATGCAGCTGCGGTAGTGGATAAATTATCATCATCAAATTCTGTCACACACTTGGCAGATTTAATGGGTGGGGTATGTAATATATTATCAACAGATGGTGTAAGATTTTGAGAAGATTTATTAGCACCGTCATTGGTTTTAGTTTAAGTTGTTGATGTTGTTGATTGTGGACGTTGTGTAGAATTAGCATTCGAAACAACACGAGATGATGTTGCCGTTGCCGATGCCAATTGTTGTTGGGGTGGATTATTATTATCGTGTGGTATTGTTGTAGTATCATTCTGGTTGTTTGTATTGCTGCCAATAGATTCGGATTGATCAGTTGTTTGCTCTTCTTCGTGGCGTGAACCACTACTACCACCGAGCTTGCTAATTAACTGTTCCCACAATCCCATTATTGCAACGGACGGAGGGACGTGTGTGATTGGATAGAAGTCGGCCTTTTATTACACCTACTACACTGCCTTTCTATTAATTTAGTAACAGGGTTTGCAGAGATTTCTGTTGATTTTTGCCTAATTTGGCGAGTAAATGGCTCCTCGGAGCGAGGGGCGGTACTTTGTTTGGTGCAATTCGGCATCATGGTTTTATACCGTGGGATGATGACTTTGATATTGTTCTTGACGTGTCAGACGATGCAAAACTTGATCAGTTGAAAGAAGTCTTGCAGTTGGATGGAGTTATATTCACCACTGCCTCGTTGGGTCTACAGCGTATTGCTTATGAGCATCCACCATTGGTAGGGTGGAAGACAATGAATGGACATTCATTCCCTACATATGACCTTGTGCCAGTGGTTAGGAAGGATGGACACTTCTTTTCAGCTTGGTATAAGAAATATGGTATGCCACACGACCTTATTAGCCACGTCGAGCCTGTTGTTTACCGGCCGTTCTCGGGATTGTCGATGCCTGTCCCAAACAACATTACACTCATTTACAATAAGCGTATGACGTTTGAGAGACTTCTTGAGGAATGTACAATCTCTAACCTACGGCATTTTGATAGTGCACGTGCTGCCATGAAAAATGAGCATCCTGTTACACTACCCTGCAAAACGCTTCACCATATTATGCCCATGACACATAAGATTGTACTGACAAACTTGGGGGGTAAAGATTATTATGTGGAGCTCTTTGGCAACCCCGTCAATCATTCCTATCAACTTTGGCTGACTCCGCACGGGCGTGGCGGCATCAGTAGACTGCTGGGTGAGCGCAAAGCTCCGACGATTACCCAAAGTCCCAATACTCTCGAGAGTACCAACCAAACTACCAAGTGATATAAGTAGAACTTCATCCTATACAACAACAATCATAGGATATACACCCAGAGTAGTACTAGACTTCGAAACCGCCGATTTTAATTTGTTGGGGCATGTCATGTTGTTTGAACAAGAAGGCTATGAGGAAAGTTCAATCTCTTTTTGAATAGTGTAGCTATGAGTTTAGGAGACTCCACTGATGATACTTCTAATTGGAAATCGCAAAACAAAACTCTAGAGCGAGAAAAGATGAGTTCTTACCATTTTTTTATGGTTACTTTGGGATACCGTCTAGTTTTGTATGGGGAATCTCGGGGAGAAAGTTGCAGAGGCAGTAATCCCTACTTAGAACCTCACACTCGCGCCTCAGTATCACTGAGACTTCCTCCTCTAGCAGGCCATTGTTGTGCCTAGCGACTCCATCTTACCTCCCGCCCCAGGTATCTTCTATGTATTTTCATTTCTGGGATAAAAGGTATCTTCCAGCTTGTGAATCTCGCGCTCCCCACAAAACCGTTTACACTGAGAACCATTCATTTATTAGGGTATCCTAAACGTACTAATTCCATCGTTCAAGCATCGCTAAAATATCTAGTTCGTGGATGGACATTTCGCACAATCATTTGGCCACATAACACTCACTTTTTATATCATTGTTTTTTAATTTGTTGGTGAGTTGTCATATGTTTATATGGATATATTGTAAGCATTGATAGAGTATACTGTTCATGTAAGAGAGGGTTACATGGAGAATGATATACACATAATTTCCAACGGATCTCTAGTTTCAATTGACGGATGAGATAATTTATTTTATTTTATGTGCACTTTATATTTTTGCAATGCCGAACCAGCTGTGTTTTTGTGGAGTGGCCACACCAGCCGTAGAAACCCCCTGAGAATATATGAACGATGAAGTTGGTGTATGTATGATATAAGGTGGATACAACGTGATGGGTTTGAGGGCGCTTCGACGGTCGCGTCGGCAGCAGAATCAGCTCATGGTCGGCATTTTATCTGTGGCAATGACGCTAAAGTTTATATGCACCCAAATGGAATACAGACAGAGAGGCAAGGCTACGAGACCAAATAGAGCGGGTGCCGCACAGGTGTATAAAATGAGTGACATAAGGGGCGTGATATCCGGCGGTGGGAGGGCGGCAGTCAATCGTATATGGACTGTTCTTATTTTTTTTTTTAGGGTGAACTTTCAGGCCGCAGCTGTTTCATTTGCCGCCAGAGGTGTGGGCTCTCTATAGCCTTACTGGATTTTTGCAATGCCTATCGTCGGGAAGTTAAGCTGGTCTAAGGGGTGGGGTTAATACGGCGGCGGCGTATCTCCGTTGCCGAGCTGGGGCGTGTATCTTATTCTTTGATGTTGGGCTCATTAAATTATGGGAAGGTGCACGACAATATCATTGTTTTGATACGACCACCTCTCGTCCGGCGGGCGGGCATAGCATTATATTGGTGCTACGGGGTGGCGATTAAATGCGGCTATTTGTTTGTTTTTGGTGGTTGTTTATATATGTTTTTATGGGGGGTGATTTTATTTTTGTACACAAGATGTGTTTCAACCTCAAAAAAACTGTACTAACAAACTCATCCCTTTCTCTCTCCTACATCACCCACCGCCAAACATACACAACAACACACAGACTAAATATCAATAATAAATATCCACACAAAATTATTATAAAATATCAAAAATGTTTGCAACAAGATTTACAAAATTGGCATTAGCCGCAATCCTAACCATCTCAACATCCACAACAACAACAAATGCATTACTTACTAATCCAATTCGTACAGTAATCTCACGTGATATTAAGACTCCCGATCCAGTACCCCAGGCAGGTATCGACGAGGCTGTCTCCCTAATGTCCACGGGACGTATGTACCGATACAACGTCAAAGATGCCGAATCATCAACAGTTAGTAAGTGTGAAGTTGAAATTGCAAATTATACTGGACATAAGTATTGCGTCGCGTTGAATAGTTGTGGTAGTGCTATTATGTTAATGATGAAATGTGCTGGATTACAGCCTGGTGATGAGGTGTTGAGTAATGCCTTTACGTTTGGTGCCGTGCCTAGTGCTATTGAACATGCTGGTGGAAAGGTATGTTAATTTGTTTGTGTGTTTTATGTTTTGTTTGTGTTGCTGTGGTGTTTATCTTACTCACCCCCAACATCTCCCCTTCTTAACCTATTCCCAACACCAAAACAGGCCGTCTACGTCGAGTCCGACTACAACCACTGTATGGACGTAAATGACCTCGAGAAGAAACTCGTGGCATACCCCAACTGCAAGTTCTGTCTAATCTCACATATGCGTGGGAAGTTAGCCGATATGGATGCCGTGAAGGATGCATGTGATCGTCACAACGTTATCCTACTTGAGGATTGTGCCCACTCCCTCGGCGTGTCGTGGAAGGGTAAGCATTCCGGACATGTTGGTAAGGTTGCTGCCATTTCAAGTCAGAGTTATAAGATGATTAATTCTGGTGAGGGTGGATTCCTCATAACGGATGATGCGGAGATTGCCGCCAAGTGTGCCGTATATGCTGGTGCATATGAAGGACTTGCCAGTAAGCATTTAACCGTACCTGGACCTGAGGTATTTGCCGATTTGCCAACGCAGATCCCGAATTACTCAGTTCGTATGTCAGCCGTATCTGCTGCCATTATCCGTCCACAGATATTGACATTGGATGAACGTCGTGAGAAGTATAACAAGCGTTATGCCTTTGTTACTGAAAAGCTCGTGGAGAGGAAGGGACACATGTTGTCAATTCCTGTTAATACGCCCGGCATGGACCCCGTTCATGACTCACTTCAATTCAACCTATCACATGAGTTGACTGATGATCAGGTACAACAGTTCCTCGATGAATGTGCCACCCACGGATTACCCGTTGAATTGTTCGGACACAAGTCGAATGCAAGAAATTTCGTCAACTGGGGATTCGCCCCCGCCGAGGATCCGTTACCATTAACTGCCAAGATGCTTTCTCGTGCATGTGACGTTCGTCTTCCACTTATGTGGGATGATGAGGACTTTGCCGATATGGTCGATGTCTTGTGTGAAAGTCTTGATGCCATTGATGGTGATCAAGATATGCAGTAAAGTTCTACCGTATATATTTCTGTACATTTTATTATTAGGGGGGTTATAATGCTTTTTAAGTCCATCATCGAGTCAAGTGTGAATACAAGTTTGAGAATTGAGAATGAATGATGGATCTTAATTGAATTGAAGCAAGATGGGGGTTTCTGTATGAGTAGTTATTTATGGAGATTTATGGTTTTATCATCATGTATTATATCTATTGGCCAAGAGATTGCGCCCTGAGGATATTATATATTGGACAACACTTTCTGTACATAGTACATTTTGGGGGTATACACAACTTTGTGTATATCTTCTCAATTTTGACTATTTTATGGTTACTTGCCAAGGGTATAGTCATCTCTCTCACGCTCACCTCACAACACATTATGGGGAGATTGTAATGAGAAAATATAAAAGTAAATAAATGAAAACAGAGTAGTCAATCACGTGTGTGTGTATTATTCTTTTAACGTAATGTCATCTTAGAGTAGACGATACCCCACTTTTGGCACAAAAAAAAACACCACCACCTGAGGCTACCATATGATATCTTCCAAACAACCTGCAGTATGGTTGCAGAACTTTGCATAGAGGTGATGCATATACCGTACAACAATGTACAATGCTCAAAACATACCCATCTCATATCTCCCTGGATGCAGACTTAAACATTACGGGAATACCACACCACATTTTAGCAGAAAAACAACACGTCGTGGCTAGAGACATGGTAGTACTCCCACACAACATTCGTCCCGGCCGTATAACTTTGTATACTACCTCTCTATATGTACTAGAACAGTGTTCAATGTTCAAAATATATGCCACCCTCTCCCTTGAGGGCACGATTTACATCCGTCCTCGGTATCCGAACATTTTTGACTGAAAAATACCACCCAATTACTACTGAAAGGTAGGAAGGCTCCTTCAGCACGTTGAACTAGACCATGAAACTTTGTATACAGGTGGTGAATATAACATAGAAGATGATAATATGCTCAAACCACGTGCGTCTCACTTTCCCAGCCGGGTGCACAACTCCAACCATCACCTCTTCACCACCACAAAATCTCAAAAATGACCATACATGTTATTTCTGATCACGTAAACGATGCCACCAACCCAACCACTCCCCACAACTATCATGTTTATTGTTGTATAAGGCCTCTCTACATATTGTTGTGTCCAAGGGCGCACCCTTACACCACATCTCAACTACTTAAGTAGCCATAACTTTTTTCCTACTCGTCCAATTAGTATAATTTTTAGTTGGTTGTGATGCCACGGTCGTCCTCTATCCATTGCACCCACTTACAGCCTCAAATAACAACCCTTTGTCAATCGACTCAACTCGAGAGAGGTGTAGATTGTCAGATTAACGTCCAAAGACGCCCAAAAGATACCAATTTTAGTACTTTTGAGATTAAATAATTAATATCATAACCATTACCAATATCATCATTATTATCAGTCTCCTCCTCCTTCGCTATCGCTCAGTCGTCGTCGATTATAATAATAGTAGGTCTCGGCTACGCCTCGATGACTCCGTCACTACGTTCCGTCGTCTATTCAGTCGCTGACGCTCCTTCACTATTATTGATTGTAATATTATATAATAACACATCGTCCGGTGCTGACGCACCTCCCTCTATTAATAACTCATGCTCCGCATTCGTTAAGACTCACCTCCGGTTCGTCTGCCTCCTTCACTATTAATACTAACACTACTCGCTTCGCTCGTGATACTAATCATTATATCCAACATAACTATTAACCATACTGTCACCGTATCAATCAGCATTACCTTCATCACAACTATTAGCATTAACATCAGTCGTACCAACAATCATGATTTGGATGAGGATGCAGTAGAAGCAGCTCTGCTGCTGATGCTGCATCCTGATGAATCATCAACCACAACTACAATCAACCTTCTTCTACTGCTGTTGTGCCAACTAAACATTCTACTTCCAAACGTACCAACCTTCCTTTCAACAACAACAGCAGCGGTAGCTGGTGTTGTTGTTGAAAGCAATACCATATAACGTAACTATGGTTAAGACAGTGCCGGCACGGCTATGCCAACCTGTCTCTTTATCGACAATTAATGATTCAAACTTCAGGGCGTCAGCCCGTTGTGAGTGCCGTAGGCATGAGCTGTGTGTGTCTTATATTAACTGCTTCTCAATCATTCTGTATTTACTTGCGAGACGTAGTCGAGCTGTGAATGTTTTATATTATTGTTAATAAACCATAATCGATAGAGAATTTAATTGCAATTTTAATGGTGGTCTCGAAATCAAATTTGGAGCTGTTCTTTCTCTTTGTACCCCTTGCTCGAGTTGAGCATCTTTCATTTTCAAGGTCAATATTAGACGCTAATAATGCCATATTTGGGTAGAGGAGACTGCTAGCATTCTATAGAGCCAAGAATCATCAGCGTAGGGCTAGTGTTTATTGAGAAATTGGTGGATATGTGATTTAATGTGGAGCTAGGTAGCTCCCTTGTACGCCATCTTCTAAGTAAACCACTGTAGGAGATTATTGACATTATAGACGTGTAGTAGACGACGAGATGGCTCCATAGATGGTCTCAGATTAATAGTAGGAGGCCGCTTTTGTTACTTAGGAGAATCGCCCTTTGCCCGTCTTCTTCTCAAAACTCATCGCCTCCTATTAGGCTATTGATTTCTTTGCAAATATGACCTCCTACTACATTATATTACCATCATTATCTGTACATATATCACCTTGATGCGTATATTTAACGGCATGATCATCAGCGTTTTTATTACTGACCAAAATAACATCATAATTTACAAACCAGCCTCACACTGCAATGAACAGTTATTATATGTTTTCTCTGCACCCAGAGGTCGTACAACAACCCCAATTGGACTCACGTGATTGTATGGCAATGGAGATGTTTCGACATATTTAATTGACGGGCATACGACAAAATCCAGCCTTCCTACAATATTTTACATCTCACAAATTACATTTGACACAAAACGACACCAATAACAATTCTACTAGTACCATTTCTCGATCATTAATCAACCTCAGAAGTCCTAGTTTTCAACCATCGTCTTCTAATAATGTATATAAACAACCTTTAACAATCGGCAATCGATAATATTCAATACCCACGTTTCCACACAACAAAAAAAACTGTACTAACAAACACACACACTCTCTCTCTCCTATAATCACCCACCGCCAAACACTACGCAACACACAGACTAAATATCAATAATAAATATCCACACACACAAAATTATATTATTAAATAAATATCAATTATGTTTGCAACAAGATTTACAAAATTGGCATTAGCCGCAATCCTAACCATCTCAACATCCACAACTACAACAAATGCATTACTTACCAATCCAATTCGTACAGCAATCTCACGTGATATTAAGACTCCCGACCCTGTACCCCAGGCAGGTATCGACGAGGCCGTCTCCCTAATGTCCACGGGACGTATGTACCGATACAACGTCAAAGATGCCGAATCATCAACAGTTAGTAAGTGTGAGGTTGAAATTGCAAAGTATACTGGACATAAGTATTGCGTCGCGTTGAATAGTTGTGGTAGTGCTATTATGTTAATGATGAAATGTGCTGGATTACAACCGGGTGATGAGGTGTTAAGTAATGCCTTTACGTTTGGTGCCGTGCCTAGTGCTATTGAACATGCTGGTGGAAAGGTATGTTTTTGTGTTATGTTTGTGTGGTGCTGCTGTTGTTGTTGTTGTGGTGTTTATCTTACTCACCCCCAACATCTCCCCTTCTTAACCCATCAAAACAACCAACCATAACAGGCCGTCTACGTTGAGTCCGACTACAACCACTGTATGGACGTAAATGACCTCGAGAAGAAACTCGTGGCATACCCCAACTGCAAGTTCTGTCTCATCTCACATATGCGTGGGAAGTTAGCCGATATGGATGCCGTGAAGGATGCATGTGATCGTCACAACGTCATCCTACTTGAGGATTGTGCCCACTCCCTCGGCGTGTCGTGGAAGGGTAAGCATTCCGGACATGTTGGTAAGGTTGCTGCCATTTCAAGTCAGAGTTATAAGATGATTAATTCTGGTGAGGGTGGAT
>Ga0214478_100093_pt1 | contig 43632 bp, 36 predicted proteins | sample M1_20Mar14CPVII9_2_FD_178001 | JGI IMG/M metagenome (GOLD analysis project Ga0214478, IMG submission 178001) | Marine eukaryotic communities from Monterey Bay, California, United States - M1_20Mar14CPVII9sort6BwellD7 | ecosystem: Environmental > Aquatic > Marine > Unclassified | place: USA... | reverse complement strand
CAATGTGCGGTAACATTAGTCGGTAACATTCGAGGATTAGATATACGTCGTCAATATGAAGATATGTTATTTGAACACCAAGAACTATACATGAATGCAGCGATCGGTGATGGTAGAAAATCAGAAATTATTGCAGTATTTGCAAACATTGCCGAGAAGGTAGATGGTCTATTCAATGAAGAATTTACAAGAGATGTATTCGTGGAGAAGATACATGATTGGAATATGGCTGTTAAGCCTGCATATAATGAACATAAGATTGCATTGGGGTATAAGGTGTACGGCACTCCGAAACATGTTATTAATGAACGATTATTAGAAGATACAGAAAGTTCATGGGGTGTAGCTGAATGGACAAACAAACTTGAAAAGGAAGGTCTTTAAATGTTTGTGCATTGTGTTGATGGACTGTGGATATACTTGTCTCGAGTCGGCGGGAGCTCCAATGTTCATATACTTTGAAAGAAGAGATAATACAATCATCATTGACAAGGAGAGGGATGGACATATGTACAGAGGAAAAGATATGAATTGTATAGTATGTTTAAGTTTACAAACTTAACAATACGCCAACCGGCTTTGCAAAGTTATCTGCCTTATCCCTCCTGAAAAGATATCTCTCTCAGTCTCAAGCTAAATCGGCACCGGTTGCTATATAAATATAATTATCACTTTGTTCTGTTGTTTCACCTCTAATACAACATACATTGTAACATATATTGCATGGTGATGGATACTCATCATATTGATAAAATAGTAGTACAGTACGTTTGACTTGAACTGGTAACCTAATCTAGAAAAATACTAATTTCGACGAAAATAGCGCCCAAACATTGTTGTATGTGATGTATAGATGCATTGTGTAAGTTGAAGCGTTAGAAAATATTGGATATTGGTGAAGTTATGGACATTAGAAGATCACTGCTTACCTTAGTGTTTGTACGTAAAAATGAATTTTTGAGTCTTAGAAAAATCAATACCCCTTAATTGGGGAGCTTATATCTCGACTTCTAGTAGTCCGATCACCACGTTTGATAGCTTTAATCCACAGTCAGTTTTCACTAAAAGAAAACTCTATATTTTTATTACCTCCTTTTTACCTTAATTGTCTGTCCCGAAATGCAACCAAAGACTCCCGATTATCGTTTCAATAAAGCACAGGTTGCAATAGATAACACAACAGTACGATAATAGGTCACCATAACCTTGTACGTCTCTTGTTTCCTACACTGAGTACAATCTATTATAATATTTGTTGGATTTTAATAATTGTCTCTACTGCCGATTGTATGTTAATGGCAGTTATATCAATTACCAATGGCAATTACAAATAACACAAAAATGTTCACAAGTATTAAAACAATTATCTATTGTTACAATTACCTACGGTATTTTAATAACAAACAAAATGTTCACAAGTATTAAAACAATTATCTATAATGTTACAATTACCTACGGTTTTTTAATAATAAACAACACAAAACATTGAACAGTACCATATCATAAACAACTATATTGGAGTAGTCATACAACATCAACCAGCTGTTGGGATGTAACTATCCGTTTTTTGTGTGGCTTTGAGACGATGGTATCGATGGTATTATTATCAAGGAGATAGTCGTTTCCATTGAGTTGGGTGATGTCACACATTCCTCGCTTCCTGTTTGATGAGCTCGAGTATCTTATTGCCAATTTGAATAAGTTGCAATTGTGCTTGCATAGATGATAAAAAACACTGAGCGTGATGCATTATTAATCAACAAATTATGTGCACATAATATGTATGCATGCGGATAATCAATTGTGCATCCATGGATTAACTTTTAGAATTGGTTATACGAACATTCATGCGTCAACATTAAATAAACAACGAATTGGATAATAAGTATGGCGTTAAGGTGCCAATGGAAACAATACAGCATTTATGTTAGCACAGCAATACGAAGTGCTAATATTACTTAGGTCGGATAGTTTGGATAGCACCTTGGGTAATACGGATTAGATGACGGGATGCCAAAGGAGAAGGGGAATAAATGATTTGTATATTTTGATGCAGACGTTATATTGGCAGAACACCTTCCACAACTCAAATCTGATAGGATCAAGAATATAACCAACACTAATGAAGGAATTCAAATAACAATAACATTGGTGTCAAAGTTTTATTTTTTATTTTTAAACTTTATAGCATCTTGTTCATCTAAAATAGGAGGAACGGTTGCTAAAATAATTCGCATAATCTTCTTCCGAGCGTATTGCTGCTCAAATTCATCTAGTTTTCTAAATATCCCCTTATCCCTAGTACTTGTGCCCTCCATATCCTTTGCAAGTTTGTCCTTCAACTTCAACATATCGTTGTGTATAGATTTTGGTGTTTGCTCTGGCGTTTGCTCTGGTGACTGCTTTGGCTGATCAGTAGACATAGTAGGTAGTGTTCTACAAATTAAATATCTGTATTATTATTACGCCTGAATGCTATGAATGCAGCTGAATGAATAAATAATACCCAACTAATGAAGAATCAGAACATGTAATGCAAAGAAAAATTATTGCATTTGGTAAGAAGTTACTGGACGGTATCCTGTAGAGGTATCCTCCAGTATCACCGTATCCAAGACTCCAGTGAAAACTGCTGCCGCCTAGGCCTTGACGTTTAGATGATGAGCTACAGATTAAATGTAAGTTTGGCTTTGTAGCTCCAGTAAAAGCTGAGAAATAAGCTCCCCAAAATACAAGTGACCAATTCGACTCAAACGTACTGTACACAATGTAGGATCCAACAACTGCAGCACTACATACAACTATGCCAGATATCATTTTTGTGTTATTTTGTTATGTTGTGGGGGTAGGATACCGGCTATGAATATTGAAGTATTTGAGTTCAGCCGACAACAAAACCTAGCCTACAGCACTACTAAACGAATATCATATAAGCTCATATAAGTATATGATACTTCGTTTATATCTTCACCAATATTGTGAGGCAGTCTTACCAAACACTAAGCTACTAATTTTAATAGTTCGTGCTTTAGTTAGGTCCATAGGGATACCTGAGGGGTGCCAGTTTCTAAGTCGAAACTATCCTCTTATCACAGAAAGGACACTATGGGGTACATATAATCCAAATATAAGTACCCAGGGTAGATTATACCGTCCGACTCAACTTAGTGCATAAAGGTCTCTTACTCACCATTTTTTCAATTCATCATCTCGAAACACATTTATTAGCAATGGCATTGGCGTTAGATAGAATCAAATATTGGCTGCTTCTCATGAAGATCGTATCTCCCCAATAAGGCATGCCGACGATAAGATAACAAACAACAAAGCAATTAGTAGACGATAATATGAATATAGATAGCATAGCAGCAATGATACCACCACCGTCGAGTAGGATACCCACAGATGACGGAGAGGACAATGATAATAATGATACTCAAGACCATGATTGCCTTCATGATTGCCTCAATGGTATGCCAATGACAATAAAACCATTAGCTGCAAGTAGTATGGATGATGAGCTTACAATAAGCTCCTCGTCTACATGTACGGAGACCGCTATTGCAATAAATGAAGTTCAAATTATATCCTCTCAAAATAATAATAATTGCAATAGAAACATTATGTACGATCGAATAGACAGACTGCATATACGCCGCCATAATAGAAGAAGACGATATACAGCAATAATATCTAAACAGCCATCAATATTAATAATGCAGCTACTTTTCCTGCTACTATCAATAACTTACTCAGAGGCAGTAAACTGGTCACAATTCAAACAAACAACACACCATCCAATCCAATCAGTACATACAATGTTCAATTTCTCCAGCTCCCCACCACCAGCAGAAGTGATAAGACAATCACAAATTAAAGTATGTGAAGAACAATCCACCAAAGGGAATTGTGAAAACAATCCAAACGGAACTAAAGATGTCTATTGCTACTGGACAAATAATAAATGTATCACATTAGTAAACCGTCCTACACCTAAACCACAATCACCACCGTCTACACCAACACCATTTGCAATACCAATACGTCAAATAACATCCTCACCAACATCCATCCTTCCAATAAACTGTATAGACAATGGATATTACTACAATGCCAACTCAGGCACAAATGGAAAGTGTATTAGAACTAATAATATACCACCATTTAAAACTGTTTATCCAACATTAGAGGAATGTTGTAATGTTAGTTTTGGTAGTGATGTTTGTCCTTCTGAGGATGAATGTCAGAATTATGTACCTACATTGAGTCCGAGTAAGGGTACGTGGGTTGATCCTACTCCGCCTCCTACGACGAGATTACCGACGAGATTGCCAACGAAGTTGCCGACGAGGGAGCCTACTTTTAAGGTGAGTGAGGATTTATATGTATATTCTTTCATTTGTCTGTGGTTTGTGTGTGGGGGGCTGCCTCGAATATCTTGAGAGGGGGGTGTTGAGTAAACAACATGGGATGCGGCGTATCTTGGTCTTTGTGGGTTAGATGGATATGCATAATTCGATCAACATATCATATGCTCACTTTTTCCTGAATATTTCTCCCTATTCTAAACACCTGCATCAGCCATCAACAAGTCCAAGCTTATCACCCTCGAATAGACCGACAGATAGACCAACCCTGCCTCCTACTAGATCGGTAAGTGGTGTCAAGGGGCTCATGTGTCTATTTATTGTCGTCCATAAGTTTTGCTCACATGATATGTACTAACTCTACCCTCTCCATCTCCTCATTCCTCCTCAATCATATTATACAGCCCACGAATAATCCAAGTCAATCTCCTACACCACAACCCTCGTCAACCCCGTCTATATCTCCATCAGTAGAGCCATCAAGCTCACCAACTGAATTCCCAACCATCTCATCAAAACCAACACCATTCTACTGGCCAAGTTCATCACCAACCATATCGGCCATGCCAACATCGAATCCCTCACCATCTCCGTCGGAATCGCCGAGTTTAAGCCCAACCTATAATCCAACTATTAAGGAAATAACAAAGTCTCCATCGGCACCAGTATCACCAACATTACCTCCGGCAAGTCAGCCCAAGACTCCACCTCCCACAGCTGCAATCCAACCGAATAACATATTTACTGTTGACTCGTCAATGGACCTCGTGGGTATGGAAGAAGATGAAAAACTTGACGATGAAGCAAAAGAGTCATGGCTATCTGTAACGACCATTCGAATTAAGGGACATGCCGCTGAAACTATTGGTATTAATGGTCGTGATTTGACAGTTATTATATCATTGGATGGATACCTTGATCGTAAGAGAAGGAGGAGGCTACAAGAACAACAGCAGCAGCAGCAAACATCATCTCCTTCCACTACGGATCAACTACAGCTCAACTTTACAACAACAATCAAATTCAATTCCAATAAAAAGATATGGGATCAAGACGATGCCAATGAAATGGTAGCAATGGGATTTGATTCACCGACTGATCAACGAGATTATATTAAGGAGTTACAAGGTGCCGATAGTGCAGCATTTAATAGTGTGAAAAGTATGAGTATGTCAGTGGAAGGTGAGGTTATAACACAAGAGATTGATGATAATGAAAATCCAGTTGCGGAACAGAAGGATATTACGACATATTACATTATCGGTGGTGCGGTATGCGGTGGATTACTATTGATGTTAGTCGGAGGGTTAATGTATAAACGAAAGAAGAGACGAGAGATGAGTGGTGGAGAGTTTGATCCACGAGGATCCAAGAAGTCTTTCTCGTCGTCATATCCTCATAAACAAGATACGGCATCTTTTGGCAAATCATCCGGAAGTCAACCACCACCCCAAGCTGCCTTTAATCAACAAGATCAACGAGTGCAACTCCCAACGGTACCCCCAGCCCAGAATTACTTTGGCACTATCGAATCAAGAGAGTGCGAAGATGATGTTAGTACACTTGGAGATCCGTACTTTGGTGAAGGTTGTCCACCGCCTGAACCACGTGCCGATGAAACTGTAGCCGAAAGTATGATCTCATCTGAACAGGAAATGTATGTCTTTGGTGTGGGAAGACCACGTCTTAATACTGGTGGAGGGTCAACCAAGGCTGGTGGATCGACGATTGTTTCTGGTGGTACCGCTACCCTACAAGGCAGGATGGTATTCGGTGATGATACCACGTTAGAAGATGTCTATAAAACACCAGACACTTCGACTAATCCTGATGATGATATGGATGAAGAACAAGGTGGTGGTTCGAGTTATCAACGCTTGATTGTGGTAGCACCGGGAGGTAAACTTGGTATAGTTGTGGACAATCAGAATGGAGATATGCCTGTGATTCATGCTATTAAAGAGTCTAGTGTATTGAATGGTCGATTACTTGTTGGTGACTTCTTGCTAAGTGTTGACGAGATAAATTGTCAGGGAATGTCGGCTGTTCAAGTGTCGAGGTTAATAGCTAGTCGATCGAACAATCCTACTCGGACATTGGCTGTTATGAGAAATAGTGGCAGTTGCTAAGAACTGTTGCTGAAGATATATATTGATATGTGTTGTTGATGTGAAATTATGTTTTGTGATGTGAGTAGTATGAGTGTTCGAGAAGTATTCACACTTGCTTATAGAATCTTAACACCTAATAGATGATGCTAATAGAATAGAGATTTATCTTTTGAAACTACTTCGTTCCCCGACACTGAACTTTGTCTGAAAAAAAGAAGTATCATTATTCGCTCTCGTTACCATCAGGTGATTCATAATCATAAGAAGATGATGATGAACTTTCGTCGCTATCACTTTCACTCTCACATGACAAAGCACCAGGCAGCAGATAAGGCAGCACATTTCTAATGATAACGTCGGCTCCACAATTGACTCGGCACTGACCTCGGAGGTCGGACTCGTCAATCTTCTTCTTTTTGTTCTGTCTTCCTGGATTCTTATTTTGCCCTTTACTTTGATTATTCAACTTCATCTTCCACAATGAAAGTTCGATCATGATAGTACTTTCCTTCAGTTCATGATATCTGGCCTCATACTCTGCAAGTTTAGATTTGATACTATCAAGCCAAGTCTCACCCTCGTCGATCTCATGCGGCATGATAAAACCTGGCCCCATCACCGTGTTTATCGCTTTGTTTCGGTAATATTTCAGACCGATGGCGTTGATACGCTCCATGAAACTACACTTAACAAGAAATTGAAAAGATTTTACCCTATCAACACCATGTTGAACCATCCGAGGCTCTACTGCCAATTTCTCAATAACAGCATCCCAATCAATTAACTGATCAGAGAAACATTCTTTCTGTAAGTCAAGAAGATACTGAATCGCATCCAAGGGTGCTCCAGCAATACCCAAAGCTGTTACCATACTAGTCCAATTGAATACGTAATCAGGGTACACTGATTTGTAACTGTCGATCAAATACTGTACAATCTCATCGGGTGCCCTACCCCATACGGCATAGAGTAATGGCAACGCTCCCCATCTATCTTCTGTAACTAAAGTATCAGGGTACTTATCAACCAATACTTTATATAATTCAAGGTTCTGAATAGTTGAGCATGTCATAATATGAAGGGGGGTCATTCCCAAACAATCCTGTTGTTTGCCAGTTGGATTGATCTTACTTCGCCGTTGACTGATTCTAATACTTGTAGCTTCATTGAGCTGATCCACTGTCATGTTAGTATATGATTGATAGTATATCATTTTATGAATTGGTAAGTTGTCAAACCGATGTTTCAATGCATTTATGAATTGTTCTGTTGTACCAAGGAGTTTATGTAGATCTCTGCACTTATAAAATTGATCACTTACAACTACCTCAGCATCAAACGGTAAGGCAACATTTCGTAACGAACTACAGTACGAAAATGCATCTCCTTCAATGTGCCTTACACTTAATGGTAGCTCCACTGACATAAGGTGCCCACAGCAGCTGAACATACCTTGTGTCCTAGTAGTTTGGGAAGGAACTGTGAATTTAATCAAGTTGGTGGCAGCAAAAGCATACATTCCATTAATCTCAACATCCGGTGTATGAATATTAGATATTGCAGTATATGCAAAAGCCCATCCTTCTATAATTGCAACTGTTGAAGGTATGTTGATTCGTTTCAACTTATTACAATATTCGAATGCCTGTGCCCCAATTTCTAACAATCCCTCACAAAGTTCAACCTCCTCTAATTTGGTTCGTTCTTTAAATGCTTTCTCGGGAATTACAGTAACGGATGGATGAACTCGTACACGAACCACATTCATTGGCACTTCTACTCCTTCTGTATATATAAATACACCGTCGTTATTATTGTTGCTGTCCTCCGCCATGATATACTAATATCTCTTTTATTCTTACCAATGCCAATTATTATTTTGTATTTTGTGCACGTGATGTGCTCGTTTTATAAAAGTATGATAATGTGCCACTGAATAACAATTAAGATTATGATTATATAAGAGGAGGTACTAATGCAGACTTCTGGTTTATAGCCAACTAACCAGGTTCACCACAATAACAACTCAACCTGCTGACGAGAAATAGATGGATACCAAAACGTTTTGGTATCCTCTATTCTCTTCAACTTCGCCCTGTCGATACGATTGCAGCGTGAATCGGCCCGATGACTTTGATATGAGATATGGAAAGAACAATACAACAAAATGATTCATATAGAGTATATAATACAAAATAAGACATCCTTTTATTCACTGATAATGTCGTGATGTCAGGTATTGCAAATACGATTGATGATGATGGTTGCAAACATATGATTGCATACTTTGCAGTCATAATATCAGATCATTACTATTGCAATGTTCAACAACAATACTCTTCGATCTTTTTTGTTTTATGCAGCGGTGGTAACGACGACGGCTGCTGATTCTTCATCATTACTACGGGGTAGTAGTAGTATCGGCGATGACAATATTGATGCATATGATATACTCACTCCCTTTCTACCTGATCGTAATCTCATTGACAATCCATCAACAGCACATCAACATCGTGTATTAGCACCCATCGGAGGAGATACGACACTTGGTGATGTACAAGTTGCATATACTGGTACGAAGAGCACCTCATCTTGGGTATCTATTCCTGTGCCATATAAAGAGGCTCAAGGGATGGCTAATACCATGTCTTTTTTGGGTTTCCCTGCCGTTCGTGGCGAGACCGTTGGTATTCATACACAGTTCTATGATGTGTTTGTCGATGTTGATAGTTACTTCAATCCAGATCCTGCTACTCAACAAGGGTAAGTAAAGTTGTGTTTGGTTTATTTGGTTGCTTCATTGCAATATCTAATCTCCTATTCTACTCTCCAGATTTGCATATATGGTTGGTGATTTGGAAGATGAATCGAACATCAGCCCAAAGTATCCTGCACCTACGACATTTCAATTCTCGCCTTGGGTAGGAGATGATATCATGAGACTGTTCCCCACTTATTCAGTGTATAAGACTGGACAACAAACTCCATTAACATGCAATCCACCAAAGTTAACTCGTATGACCAATACAGCAGCTCACCAAATGTATCAAATCATTACTCGTTGTGGTGGATTAGTGTTCGAGTTCTACGCTCATATCTATCATAATCATCCGGTTGTAGAATGGGAATTGATGGGAATCTTCTCTGATTATACTGTACCAGATGTTAACATTGATATTGACCGTATCGACGTGACATTTGGAGAGTTTATCAAGGTTGATGATTCAGTGCCTTTGGGTCTATCATCTAGCACTGGTACTTACAATCAAGCAGATGATACTTTTACCACAACCATCGTTACGGATACATATATTGGTCATGGTCAAGGCACGCCAGTATTTAAGGGCGTGTTGTTATGTCTTCCTAACACGGCCACATTTCTAGAGAACATTCGTGACCCAGCCATTGTTACTAGTTCTGAATGGAATGTACTATTATCACGTCTTGATGGTATCTTCATGGCCGGTAGAACTAACTGGGATGATTCCTGGTTGGCCTTTCAAGCTGCAATTCCACGTCACGCTGGTGACGACTCATTACTTGATTGGCACTTCAACGATCAATATAACATGATGTCATCTCCTCAAGAACTATGGGAGCAGCGTAAGCTTGGACTCTTCTATAATGCTGGCTCGACAGGAATACAATGGGATTTCGGCAGCCAGAAGGGTACTCAAGCCACTCATGGAGATCTTCGTTTTACTTTCACCTGGCATTATCACTTGCAAGAGAGCATGCGACCATTTCATTACCGTGAAGCCGATGGAAGCAAGACTACTGGTGATACTCAGAGTAACTGGGTAACTTGGAGTCAGATTACACATTATCATCCTAGTGTGAGTCCGAATCAGCTAGGTAAGCCCGCATGGCAATCGATACCGTCCCACAATTGGAGCGGCAAGGATGATCAACACAAGTCTAGCAATGCATTGAATGCAGCCGTGGCCACAATGGACTGGCCAGCGATGCGATCTATTTTGCAAGACGAGATCAATGTTGCCCTGGAGAACGTTCGTTTCCTGCCCAATCAAGACTCTGGTGCCCCTCGAGCAATTGGTAGACGAATGTTGGCCGATGCCAACGCCTTCCTCTTAACAGGAGACGAGGAAGTGTGGACTGGTCTTGTGCTTTGGCATGCAACAAATGCTTTAGTCAAGAGTCATGTTGGACATGAGACTGATCCTAACAACTTCAACTATATGCGAGTCTCTGAGGTTCATTATGGTGATAAGCCTCCTTTCCTTTGTGCACAGACGACAAACTGCGTCCAGCATGTACACCCTCCATTGCCCAAGATCATCGCATGGCAGCACGGACTCCTTCTCAAAGGGGTTGTAGCCGCTTGGAATGTACATCTATATCGTCAGAGTCTAGGTTTACCCACTCTTCCCGGTACCAATGACTTGGAGACCTTCTTGGTTGAAGTATCATCAACAATCGTCCGTCACTTCTATGCTCAAGTGAATGGTAACTGGCAAACTTGGAACTACATCGCTTGGAATAATGGACATCCAATTCCAACATCCATTCTTAATGCTACTACACCGACTGCTGGACATACTCATGATCGTATTACAGTAAACAATGGATGGTGGGATTGGCACTTTGCTCCATTGTATTACTTGGCTCGAGCCAATCATGGGCTTAACCTCCCAAGCGATGTTATATCTCGTTTAGATTCAATGGCCATTGAAACTGAAGCTGCGCTAGCAACTGCTGACTTTACTCGACGTGAATGGTATCCTTGGACTGATGTTGTCTAAATGAAGTGTTATGATACGTAAAAGAGACAAGGTCACGAAAGATACCAATCTGTTACTAATGAAAAAGAATAGAGAAGATGATGATGAAGAAGAAGAGGAAGAAGCAAGTCAAATAGCATAATAAGCTTTAAAGAATCAAGTAGCTGCATGTATCTCACTTTGAATGTATCAACCAGCTTGTTTTGAGGAGGATTAGTGGAACCATGAATAGAGTCACTGTATTGTATATGATATCTGTAACCTATCTTCAGAAACTACTAGTTCCCTGACACTGGTACAAGATAAGGCAACACATGCTGAATAACAATGTCGGCTCCACAACTGACACGGCACTGTTTCCGACTACCTGGCTCATCAAACTTCCTCTTCCTTGTTCCCCTCCCATCTTCTGACGACTTCGCTTCATTAATACTATTGTTCCACAATGTAAGCTCGATCATGATAGTACCTTCCTTCAATTCTTGATATCTGGCCTCATACTCTGCAAGTTTAGATTTGATGCCATCAAGCCAAGTCTCACCCTCGTCGATATGATACGGCATCTTAAAACCCGGCCCAATCACCGTGTTTATCATATTATTTCGATAATGTTTCAAACCGATAGCGTTGATACGCTCCATAAAACTACACTTAACAAGAAACTGAAATGTTTCTCTCCTACTGCCGTACCCACTTAAAGCACACTTCGGCTCTACCGATAATTTCTCAATAACTGCATCCCAGTCAATCAACTGATCATGAAAAGAACCCTCCCACAAGTCAAGAAGACTCTGAATCACTTCCACGGGTGCTCCTACAATGCCCAAAGTTGTTAACATGCTAGTCCAATTCATTACGTAATCAGGGTACACTGATTTGTAGCTTTCAACTAGGAATTGCACAATCTCATCGGGTGCCTGCCATACAGCATAAAATAGTGGCAACGCTCCCCAACTATCTTCTGTAACTAAAGTATCGGGGTACTTTGTAACCAATACTTTATATAATTCAACATTCTGGACCGTTGAACATGCCATAATATGTAGAGGGGTCATCCCTAAACTATCCTGTTGACTGCCGGTTGGATTCAATTTGCTTCGGCTTCGACGTTTACTATATCTAATATCTGTCGCATCATTGAGTTGGTCTGTGGTAACATTAGTATAGGATTGGTAATATATCATTTTATGTATTGGTAAATTGTCAAATCGATGTTTCACTGCATTGATGAGTTGTTCTGTTGTACCAAAGAGTTTATGTAGATCTCTGCACTTATGAAATTGATCACTTGCAACTACCTCAGCATCAGGTGGCAAGGCAAAATTTCGCAACGAGATGCAAAAAGAAAATGCATCCCCTTCAATTTGCCTGACTCCTTCAGGTAGCTCCACTGACATAAGGTGTCCACAGCAGCTGAACATACCTTGTGTTTTAGTAGTTTGAGAAGGAACTGTGAATTTAATCAAGTTGGTTGCAGCAAAAGCATAATATCCATTAATCTGAACATCTGCAGGTAGAAGAATATCAGATATTGCAGTATATGCAAAAGCCCATCCTTCTATAATTGCAACTGTTGAAGGTATGTTGATTCGTTTCAACTTAACGCAATATTCGAATGCCTGTGCCCCAATTTCTAACAATCCTTCACAAAGTTCAACTTCCTCCAATTGTCGTCGTCCATCAAATGCTTTCTCGGGAATTACAGTAACGGATGGATGAACTCTTACACGAATAACATCACGGGGTACTACTAATCCTTCTGTATACAAATACGTCGGTATTACTTTCCTCCGCCATGGTTATACTTATAATTATCTCTTTTATTTCTTACCAATGCCAATTTTTGTGCACGTGATGTGTTCGTATTTATAAAAAGTATGATGATGACCCGTCAATGCCGCTGAATAGCAATGGAGATTATGATTTGTAAGAGGAAGTACTAATGCAGAAGAGGTTTTAGCCAACCAATAAGGTTCACACTATTATAACATAGCATACGATACACAATAACTGATACAAGTGGGGGAGGATACCAAAAATGTTGTCGGAGTTCATTCTTACTAAGCAAATTTGCAATGCGCGATGCAATGAGAGGATCAAGTTTTCATATCCTCTTGTAGTAGAGAAGTAGTTGTGGTTAAAGAGAACATATATCGCTCCATATACTGATGATAGGTGAAAGGATTGAAGAATATTGACTTGATCAATGTTATCGATATCATCAACATTTGTCCGTCGACGGCAACTTTATGAAGTTGCCGTGCGTTTCTTTTCGACGACATCACCCTTTGGTAAACCATTCAGTAGTGACGATTATGAATTGAGAAAGGCACGAAAAGCTTATACAGGCAAACCTCACCCTAGAAATACTTTTCAGGGAACATATGATATGAATCGATTAGTCTCTTGTTATCCTACACTATCTCCACATATCATTAAAGGACCTACTGGCCGACCAACAGTTAATTGGGCAGATCCAGCAGCAGTTAGAGCATTGAATACAGCATTACTTGTTGCCGATTATAATATCAATCCGAGTTACAGTGATATATTACCACAAGATGCATTAGTTCCTCCAATACCCGGGCGGGCAGACTATGTTCATCACATAGCTGACTTGCTACAGAACTGCACATCAAATGCTAAGATACCGAAGGGATCGGGAGTTATTGGTTTCGATATTGGTACTGGATCATCATGTATATATGCAACAATTGCAGCGTCAGTATATGGATGGAGAATGATTGCATCAGATATCAACACAACATCATTAGAATCAGCACGAAAGATTGTTAACTCAAATGTTGGTCATGATGATTTGATAGATTTACGGCATCAGCATAATAAGTCATCTATATTCGATGGTATATTAGAACAAGATGAGCGTATAGACTTTTGTATGTGCAATCCACCATTCTATCACAATAGAGAAGAATTTGTAGCTGAGAATACTCGTAAGTTGAAAGGACTTGCGAAGAGTAGAGGACAACTCAAAAAAGCAGAAAGAATTAAAGTAGCAACAGCAAATGCGCTAGTAGTAGAGGCATCATCTAACAACTTTGGTGGTATAGAATCAGAACTTATATACAACGGTGGGGAAGTTCGATTTGTTAAACAGATATTCAATGAATCTAAAATGTATTGGGATAGGACCATACATCAGCATAATAAGTCATCTATATTCGATGGTATATTAGAACAAGATGAGCGTATAGACTTTTGTATGTGCAATCCACCATTCTATCACAATAGAGAAGAATTTGTAGCTGAGAATACTCGTAAGTTGAAAGGACTTGCGAAGAGTAGAGGACAACTCAAAAAAGCAGAAAGAATTAAAGTAGCAACAGCAAATGCGCTAGTAGTAGAGGCATCATCTAACAACTTTGGTGGTATAGAATCAGAACTTATATACAACGGTGGGGAAGTTCGATTTGTTAAACAGATATTCAATGAATCTAAAATGTATTGGGATAGGTGTTTATGGTTTACAACATTGGTATCTCGGAATGATAATCTAAAGAAGATTAAAAGTTACATGAGAGAGAAGAAAAAGAGAAGACGAAAGACAAGGAAGGGAGATAGAGAGATAAAGATGATTGATCAGATACCTATAGGAGCTGGGAAGAAGAAATCTAATATACTAATATGGACGTTTATGGATGAAGATGAGAGAAGACATTGGGCAAGAAGTCGTAACTGGAATCAATAATGATTTATAATTACTAACTTGTATACAAACATAGACTTACATAAAGGACATCATATCATCCCTACTCTTCTCAGCCCATACAGTGTCCTACTAGCGGCAACACACATTAAAGTCACACCGCAAAACATTTGAAATAGTCTCAATTTGCTCTCTTTGATTCATCTGGAATAAGTCTTCCATTGTTTGTTTAGATGCTAGCCTTTTATTGAATCTTTTCCTTGCTTCACTATTGATCTCATCATGGACCGCTTGGAAGGATCGAAGGGCATTAGCATACTCCCTCTTTGGGATAAATATCACCATATACAACTTCTTCACTGTATCAAGAGCTGTTTGGCATCCAGATGATGCAGCTTTGAGAACGTATTGGACATAGTCATCTTTACTGTAGTCCTCTGAACGTATTACGCCTAAATTGCACAAGCATGTCGGATCGCCCAACCTGGCACCTTTGGTAAACAAACGCTTAGCTTTTCTCTCATCTTTTTTAATAACTATTCCATCAAGAGTTTTCCCCTCCCAATACATAATCCCTAGGCGGTAGCATGCCAATGCACCACCCGCTCTGGCAGTCATATGATGAAGCTCTATCTTACTCTTATGATCAACTAGCACCCCCTCGCCATTCCTGTAGGCACCGGCCAATAGAGCCATGGCACTTTTATTGCCACATTCAACAAGCTTTTTCAATGCAGAAAGTCGATCCTTTAAATCATTTGGTGGATTATTTCTGCAGAATTGACACTTTTGCATGCTACTGAAGTCCATACTGGCATGTGGCTCATCTTCTAGCCTCCGCTTCAGTTCTCCTAGAAAGTCGAATCGCCACATGCTCTGCACATACTAATACCGCAGCATTGCTGAAAAGTACTAAGTTTAGCCTCAAATGGAATGGGCAGCATGCAAATAGGGCACTCTGGTCGAGGAGGCAACACAAAAGTATTAATATCAATCTCTTCCTCATCCAAGAATTGATCGAACCCATGATCGTACTCCTCCAATCCTTTTCCGTCTGTAGCACGGTAGTTCTTTTTATCATTATCCATTGTTAAGATTTGTAATATAAGCTTCTGTGTCCTTTCTTTAATGGCAAGGTGTATGGTAGAAGTTTTTATGAACGTTGTTCAGCTTGAGCTTTCTCAAACATGCATGATTGAACGATGACTTGAATGATATTTCCTCATACTACCGACAACTACCCACAGCCAATACTGACTACTATAAAAGACTGTCCGGTTCAACATAATAATGTTTAATAGTGTTCGTGTATATAATCTCTAGAGGATCAAGGCCGCCAATCCAAAGTATGTAATTTAATTCCATCTCAGCCATTAAGCATGTTTTTAACTCTTTCATCTCTCGGGCATAAATCGTAGTGCAACCCCATTTGCAAACACGCTAAAGACCACTAGATCCAACTAATAATCCAGCACAAAACACAGCAAGTATACCACCAACAATTAATAACTTTCCACCCTCTTCATAATTCGGTGTTAATATTATCATCCCTTCCTTACTATCATCCACTTCCCATAACAAATTAGCCTCACCATCAACCTCAACTAATGTACCAGGATATACTCTCTGACTATCTATTCTTTGCATAACATTATTATCATCGTAATAATCTATTGTTAATCGTCCTTTACCATCTAATACATATCGTGTGGCAATACCACCCTCGGATACTCGATCGCTCCATGTTTTAGAATGGAATTGTTGTGGCCAATCTCGTATACCCATTGAGGCTGCTTCTTCTGGTGTTGGGAATGTTATTTCTACTGGGTTGTTTGTACTTGTTGCAAATAATAATGAAGTTGTCTTTGAGATACTACTGTATTGATTTGATGATACTGATGTCAGAGATTTTTGAGGAGGGAGAAATGCCAAAGTTTCATCGATACTTGAAAACACCGCAAGGACAAAGACGTATATAAAGATTATTAGTGAGCCCATAATTTTTGCAATACAGATCCTTTTATGATAATAATAAGTCATGCAATTCCTCCTGATATCCTATATCCATCGTAAACTCTCAGCTCTCGCTCTATCTCTGGATAACTTTTATCTTATCGTCACTTTTTATGAGAGTGTAGCGGTATCCTTGTACGGCCTACCGCCTCAAGAATTAAAATCTGGCTGTTTCTTTATTCAATTTTCATGTCGATCGGCACCTCTACTATTGTATTAGGCAGGGCGCGGCGCTTGATTTAGAGTAAGGAACAAAGCCTCTCCATATATAACTAGAAAATAGCAACAACATGTTGGTGAAACGTTTCGCCAACAATATACTGCAATTAATTGCAATTGTAGCTCTCTTACCATCAAAAACAAATGCACAAAAAATTCTAACATCATTGGCCGAATATGATGAACTCCGTAGTAAAAGCAATGGTACCATAAACCGTGTGGGTAATGTCGATGTTATATCCGATAGTAATGGTGATGATACTATCGGATTATGTAATATGGCTATGCTGATGCCTTTTTCGTTCTACCCAGGTCCTCCGGTGCGTATTGATTTTCATCTCTCCTTGTACTTTTTATTACTAACCACCAATACTCAATATCATATAGCCGGATACACCCCGTACACCCTTCCCCTTCATGGGTGTACTAGAAGGTAGCTTAGCAGTAGCACTTGCCATTCAACACTTAAACACCGGAGACGGTGTAGCGTGATACCACAAGTCGAGGGATTAAATGATAATTGCAATATCCGATTTACATTAGAATTATTTGATAGTGAAATGTCCGAAAGTAAGGGAGTTGATCAAACTATTGATATATTAAATCGTAAACCGGGTGTTGTTGATGAGAAGTTACCCTGTGTGTTTCTGGGGAATGGGCGGAGTGCTGTGACATTGCCGACATCGATTATCACGGGCCTTGCGGGATATCCACAATTTAGGTGAGAAGACATTCTTCTACATATATTGGGGTTAGGATTGAATCAAAGGGAATTGCAATATGTATGTGGGGTATTTTGTTTAAAAGCTCGTCTCTCATATGCCATTTTCTCATCTTTTCTCATGTGTTAATACAGTCCGATATCAACAAGTACTCAACTCGATGATAAATCCCAGCATGGATTATTTGGGCGTCATATTACTTCTGATGATGGTACCGCTATCCCTGCCATCTTGTTCTTTAGAGATGTACTTAAAATTGATCATTTGGCAATTATTCAGTGAGTTTATTTGTTGTTGTGTATATCTTGTGTTCAAATAGTTATTTGTGCATATCTTATGTTCATTTAAATTTACTCAAATACTGCCGCACTTCTAATTCACCTATGAATGATCCAGTAACAATGATGGATACGGGAATGCCTATGCCCGAGCATTGCAAAAGGCAGCGGGGGAATATGCTAGTGATATGTCGTTGCGGGTTATTGACATCCCTTTTGACAGTACAGCTGAAGACTTTGAACAAGCCGTATCATTTGTGAAAAGCACACAATATCGATACATTTTTGCCGTTGTAGAAGGTGCTAAAGATTTCAACCCATTGATGATTGAGGCATACAATCAAGGCATTGCTGGAACTGGAAAACACAATTGGTTCTACTCAGACTCTCTTTCGCCAAATGCAGTGCCTGGGCAAACGTATGAACCAAATTCCCCTCTTCAAAAGGCCACGATCGGTGTAAGTATGCTAAGGGCTATGCCAGGCTTACCCGGTCACAGACATACGATGCACTATTAGAGAAGTGGCAGGAACTTAACAACGAGGAAGATATTAATTATTTTGTAGAAAACAAGCACCCGAAACATGAACCAGATTACGTTGGCCAGCCTATGGATGATGCCTTCTTCGAGGACTTGAGATTAGTTTCGCCATTCTTATATGATAGTACAATTGCAGTTGGATTAGCCGCTTGTAATATATCATCATCATCTACCGACTTCTTTGACGGTCGAACACATTATAATCAGATTGTTAATACACAGTTCGAGGGCACCACCGGTAGTATTATATTAGACAAAGAAACAGGTACAAGGACACCATCGTCTGCCCTGTTTGAATTGGTCAATTATGTTCAAGCCCCTGGTAAAGCCGAGAATGGTGAACTAAATATCGTACCATCTAACTCATACTTGTTTCAAAACGGCCAATGGAATGAACTTACGCCAATGATCTTTAATGATGGTACATCGGACATCCAGCCTGGCCTTCCTGAAATCACATTGGATAGAAATTACATTGGAACAGGCCTCCGTGTTGCTGGATTAGTTATGTGTGGTATTGTTTTGGCCTTATGCATTGGTTTCGGGGCATTCACTGTCTATCATCGAAATACTCGAACAATCAAAGCGTCTCAGCCCATCTTCCTATTACTGCTCATTGGAGGAATATTCCTCATGGACCTCAGTATCATTCCTCTGAGTTTTGACGATGAGATTGCAAGTGACAAAGGATGCAGTATTGCCTGCATGAGTGTTCCTTGGCTCCTATGTACTGGGTTCTCAATGTCATTCGCTGCCTTGTCGAGCAAGCTTCGCCGTATCAACAAGTTATTTAACAGCGCATCCATGCGTCGGAGTAAGTTATATGTGTTATGAGATGTGTGTTGAATTAACGATTATACCTTGTGTCTAACCATAACCTCTTCTTCCTATACCCACATCTCAGTCAAAGTGGAACCCAAAGATGTTATCCGCCCATTAGTTGTCTTCTTACTCTTGAACTTCCTCCTTCTCTCACTGTGGACTGGGCTTTCACCATTGATTTGGACAAGAGAGGTTTCATCTGTTGACCGGTTTGATCGAACCATCTCGTCTGTAGGGTATTGTACTTCTGAGTGGTACCTTCCTTTCGTCATTCTATTAGTTGTGCTCGTCTTGAGTTCTCAGAGTCGGAATACATTACAAAGGCACTTGCGTCGTGTATGCTGGTTTGTTTCATTGGTGTTCCTGTCATGGTGATTGTTACCGATCAACCAAAGGCCTACTTCTTTGTGTTGGCTAGGTGAGTCTATCCACGTGCTATCTACTTTCATTCTTCTTCCGTGGTTCATTTACTAACCATATCATTATCATATTCTTCTTCAGCATTATATTCATCCTTTGCTCGAGTCTCCTCCTTTTCATCTTCGTTCCTAAACTGTTGATGCACCGAAACAAGAACAAAGCCAAGCTTGGCACGTCAATTAAGAGTTCTATGGCTAACACGAATTATCGAACTCAAGAATCTACAACATCCACAGCATCTATGGATAGTTCAGTCTCTGATGATGGCGGAGTCAAAATCTATGATACCCCTGCCATGAGAGAAGAGATTAAGAAGAAAAATGAGACGCTTACTAAAGAGAATGCTCGTTTGACAATCCGGGTTGCAGAATTGGAAGAGCTGCTTGATAAAAAGGATATATTGGTCGAGAAAGACGATAACAAGCCTTCTGTTAGATTTTCCGACGAGTTGACAAGTGAAAGTAAGGAGGACGAAGAAGAAGGAGGGGAAGATTCAGCAGTATGAGTTGACAGTTGAAAGGGATAGGCATGACTTATGAGGTCGAACAAGAATAGGTGGGTTTAGGAGTATGGGATTAGCCTCATATAGGTATTTTGTAAAGCATCTAATTATACAGTTTATACTACTCCATACCATTTCAGTAAAAGAGGAAGTAAAGTAACCCAACCGGTAAATACTGCCAGCCGACGCAGGTGAGACTGAATTCTGTCCCCACTTGATTTCTATATATGTTCTCATTTTGCACTATTTTCCTTGAGAAGAGCAATCATCGACTCCCTAGATCCATCCACATCCAATCCCTTCTTATCCAGCATCTTCCTCAAAGCTCCAACCCTTATATTATTGTAATCTTTGCTATCCCCTCCCCCTGCCTCACCTCTTGCCATGGCAGTTAATAAGTCAGTCATCATTGAACTGGGTAAATTATCAAACGATACCTTGCCGATAATGTCTCTCTTGTTTGCCACGATGTAATCCATAACTGCCTCCTTCAATAAAGCAAGGTTCTTTGAATCAGCGTAGAGCAAGTTATCCATCATGTTATCCATCGTAATTTCATTAGATTCAACATATATTGCCTCGGCCTCGAGTTTGAGGTGGACTACCCCGTACTTATCACAAGCATTAATGATATCTTTTGCATTGTTCTTGAGATCCTCATCAGATAGTTTCCCACCGTATGCATTGTAAAGCATATGCCTGAATATCTCAGGCTTAACATCTGTAATTGACACGGTAGTAATTCCTCCACTCTCATCCGATTTACATAATTCAGACAATATCGTTGATACATTTTGCAATATAAACCGATGGGCATAGAAGGTTGTTGTGGTTTTTGACTTCTTGTTGGTATGTTCCTCATTTTGACAACTTCCATTGTCAACTTCAAATACTACATCTGCAGATTCCTCATCATTGAACTTTTGCAAAACATTTTTGCAGAGGGGATTTGTTGGTATGAACTGAGTAATTGATTCTTTGTTGTTTGTATCGACCAGCTTCATTCGTACCTCAATAATCAATGTTCCTTGTACTAATGTATTCATAATTGTTGATCTCTTGGCAAAGTCTTTAACACGCCATGCGTTATAATCCCCAGTTACAGCATCAAACTCATGATTTTTCTGTTCATACACAACTTCTCTGCCATTTGCATCCCTAACACTGTAACCATACTGAAGTTTAATACTTGCATTTGATGCATTGCAAAGAACTACGGCAGCATACCCTTCAGATGAATTATTGCTACCTCCAGGATAAAGGTCCAACCCCCATTGATGACCAAAGCAAGAAAATTCAGGTGATTCCACAATGTCGCCTCTTGTTGTTGGTAGATTAGCAAATCCATGAAATCGAACCACCGTAGTTGTCCAATTACTGGTACCATCAGGTGGTGTTCCGACGTCTACTATATTCATACTCATATGTTCCCTTAGATTATCTCTTTGTTCGGGTAAAGAAGGTGCACCTTGACTCTAGAGACAACAAATGTAATGATATCAATTTCTCTTTCCAGTAATTTAATTATCTAGCACAATACTGCCACTAAACGAAAGAGCATTTAACCAGGTTGAATCCTATATTATATTGGCATACGAGCTGCTTTATAGGAGCGTACTATCGTACCTTATCGTACTATTGATTGCTAATTGCTAATAATAAGTAGGCCACCTTTACGGGAATAAACTCAGCAACCTCCTCTCTTTCTACTACTACTAATGTTGATAATATTATCTACTCTCGCGTCCTCCTACTGATATATAATGGTGGCCACCCGTAGTAACAAACGCCAGAGACAACTCTCTACTACTATCACTCAGATCACAGATTTCCCTGATGTTGTATTATCAAACATTTCATCATACCTCACAGAAAAATCATGTCTACAATTTTGCTTGGCAATCACCTCAAAACAACAATCTGACTCTTCAATTAGCAAAGCAATCATGAAAGAGCATTATCATCTATGGGAGTCTATAGATATGAATGACATGAAAGACTTATTTGGTGAAGAAATTACAGATAATGACATACGACGGCTACTGTTATGCACTGATGCAGTGCATAATTTGAAAACGTTAAAGTTAACAGATTGTGTTGGTATAACTGGAGTAGGATTGCAGCCTCTCATGGGTTCAGTGGTATTAGAGAGTATTGATTTAACTTTGGTTGGAGATAATAAAAGTCCCACTATTGATCCGGTACCTCCAATCTCCGCCGAGATAGTTGTACCGATTCTAGAGAGTATTATTGATATGGAGGAGAATGTATTGTTGAAAGTACAACTTTTCCCAAGAAATGGCGTATTGAAAAGAGTGATATACTCACCAACTTTTTACGAGAAAGTTTGGTAGGGTGTTAGTTGACCGTCAAATCGATTGTTGTGGTTATAATTGTGAAGAGGTTTGTGGAGCAGCACGAACAAGAAGTGGGGCTGGTAGTTCATTAGTTTGCTCTGATACGGAACAGAATCGGTACGGCATTACTACATTTGCTTGCTCGAAATGTGATAGAACGTATTGTACCAGCAGATGCAGAGATGACTGTCTAAATCAATTTTGTGAGGTGTGTGAAAGGTTCTACTGTGAACATTGTGCAGAAATGAATTGGTGCTCGAATGATGATTGCCCAAATCATTGGACCTTCCCTTGCCATGCCTGTGCCAATGTTCTAATATCGTGGTGAGTCGTTGTGTATTGACTGATTTTGTTTGGGCACAGTATGCGTACAAATCATATCATCATTGAAAGCTCACGTGTCAATCTTTCTACTTGTACTAGTTCCAATATGGATTGTTTTGAGTCCTATTGCTCTGATTGCCAGCCAGAATGGATTAAATGTCAGTTTTGTGATAAGAAGGTATGTCACATGGAATGTGCTTACGATTGCATGCACGTATGTTCAGGTGATGGATGTAAAAGAGTGAATTGTAAATACGGGGATTGCATTAATGATAATCTCGATGAAGTGGAGTGTGTTGATACTTGTGAGTCGGAATTAGAGCATGAATGGGGTTGTGGGGAGGAATTTTGCAATGATTGTCGTGTGAAGAAAATCCAAGTAAAAGGCTGGATGAAATGCTGCTCTGTTTGTGTGAGAACTGTTGCCCCAATCCTGGCAAACGTGGCGGAAGAAGCCGATGAGTTATGGGAGGAAAATGAAAGGCTTCGGGCAAAAGTGAAGAAACTGCGTAAGGAAAACCAAAGTCTACGAGATATAAAGGCTTAGAGGTTGTTATGTGCATTGTAGTTCAGTAGGTTGAGCGAATGTATGTGTGCAAACTCAATGAGCTACCACATCTTCACTAGTACAGACTAGAACTTTATATCTTGTGTACATTTACTATATCAGTTTATTATCTGCTTTAGTGAATCATCTCCTTCATAATAAGAACATTTCTTACATCTTATGTTCTCGACTATCCGATATCTTTAATCAACTACACCCGTTGCCCACATCTTATGAGTTCTCAATAGATTGAGCCATGTCTTCATGGTTCAATGACTCCGAGTCTCAGTCAACTCAAATCATTTCATTCCCTATTCTACACCCCTTCAATAGATATCATATGCATATTCATATGCAGTATCTTCTATGTCATCTCAGCACTTTCACTATACAACAAACGACAACTACCACTTTTAAATTCACGTTGTTTTGGACTACTATCACTAATTCGTAAACTACTTTTTGGTACTGGCTGTACTAATCGTGGGTCTTTAATACATGTTTCTTTTGTGTATGTATATTGTATTGGTGATGCGGGAGTACGATCACTACTACTACTGTTGTTTCTGCTGAGTGAATGACGTGCTCCGGGAGATTGAGTTGGTGATCTGCATTGTTGATATGATGATTGACGACGAGAAGACTTGGGAGATCGAGGAGACTTTGGAGAACGATCACTTACACGTAAACTAGATTTGGGTACGGCACCATTTACTGATACTGCTACTTCAACTTGCTGCTTCTGTTGTTGTTGTTGTCTACCAATTTTACTTAAACTCTTCCTAATCGATCGAGGAGGAGTAATCAACATTGTCTCATAAGTCTTTCGGATACGTGTATGGTGAAGCTGTGCTTTATGTGTTACTAGTTGTACCTCTGCCATTTGATGGATAGAGTAGTTATATTCAACTACAATCTATTGCAATCTTGGAAAGAGTTGTAGTAGTGCAAAAGATATGCTACTACTCGTTCGAGGAATTTTTTGGCTCGCTTTTTTTGGTATCCTAAGAAAATGCGCGTTATTGAAAAATTGCAATGATGTATGGATGCAGTCTGAACGGCAACAACCTCAAAGGTTTAACCTCGACAAATGTCTATATGATGGCAAATATTTGATGGTACGAACTAAATCGCTCACGGTTGAAATATTGACGACTGCTTAGAGTAAACGTATGTCGAGCAGTGCCACACCATCACAACATAACATAAAAAAGTTAAGGAGGGAGTTGTTGATAACAATCATTCATCTCTTCCACATAGTAGGTATAGTGGTATTACAATCGATATAGATAAGATCGCCGCCGCTATCAACAAGAACTAAACAGATATAAAACATATTATAAGCAATAGACAAAACAAATAAAACATGGTACAACCAAAGGTAATCAAAACAGCAGTAATAACTACATCAGTAGTAGCAATCGGCCTAGGCGTCGGTCTAACAGTCGGTCGCTCCAAATCCACACCTGACAACTCCTCTGTACAATCTGATGGCGGATCTCCCGATGTAGAATATGTAGACCCTTCACCAAAGGTTTCTAAAGATTTTATGCCGGCAGTTGTGGAAGAAACACGAAATGGTGATATTGTTGACACAGTTGATACAATAGAGGCTGCTCAGCGTTATGCTGATATGACTGGTCCTGAGGGTGGGTATGCAGCGTATGATGTTACCGATCGTCAATCGGCAAGTAAGGCTGAGAAAGGAAGTGCTGGAAGTGGTGATGGTAAAAGCGGTAAGAGTAATAGCGGCAGTGCTAAGGGAAGTAGTAAAGGAAGTCATGGAGGTGTTGTCAAATGTATTGGTTCGGGAAAGAGTAGTAAATCAAACTCTGATGGGAAGAGTGGCAAGTCTAATAGTACTGGCGGCGGTGCAGGAAAGAGTGGTAAGAGTAATAGTCGTATGTTACGCGGAAATCGTGAACTTCCATCTGATGGTGGTAAGAGCGGTAAGAGTGGCGGTTATGAATCATATGATCATGAATGGGAAGGTGAATGGGAAGAACACAAGTCTTGGTCAAGTTCTTCATCTACCAAGTGGTCATCCGAATCGACCAAGTGGTCGTCATCATCATCAAGTGGTGATTGGAAGGGCGAGATTGTTTGGTATTCGTCTGGGAAGAGTGTAAGAGTTTGTTGTATCCTCATCTCGTTTGGTTCGTCGTTGATATGTACACGAGCTTACTAACTTATCTTCTTGCTCTTCCTATATCATTTTTAGGGCAAGTCTGGACACTCGGATTGGGGTTCTAGCGGCAAATCAGGGAAGTCAGGGCATGATGATCCGGGTTGGGAGGCTTCGTGGTCCTCGAGCTCAAGTGATTGGGGATCTGTTCATGTATCATCCGATGGTAAATCTGGCAAGTCAGGCCACGTCGCCTCAGCGGGAGGTAAATCAGGCAAGTCAGGACATCATGACCCTGCGTCTTGGGGCTCTCATTCATGGTCTGAGCCTTCATGGTCACATTCATCATGGTCAGTTGATTGGGTAGACTGTGATCCCCCTGCTGCCAAGAGTTCCAAAAGTAAGAGTTCCAAGTCGAAGAGTGGTAAGGCATTTACATCCAAGTCATCTCAGGCACCTACAGGTGCACCCACACAGTGTCTTATTGAGGATAACTCTGTCCCTCTCGATGAAGAATGCTGCGAGTCTGTGGATTGTATCGATAGTTTATTTGGACCTACAACAGGGTTAGACCGAAGTGAGTATAATTGCTTTGTATTCTCGTTCATTTTCTATGCAAATAATACTGACTCATATACTTCCCTCTTCCTTTAAGGTTTTTGTGCAACCACAGTAAGAGCTTGTGCTCCTCCAATTTCAGAATTTGATTTTGGTGCTATTGATTGTTCAGCATGTACTTCTAATGCAGACTGCAGTGCCGGCCTAACCTGCCAAGGCCAATTTGCGGTAGAATTTTGCAGTGCGGCAACCCGTCCAAGTGTTGGCACTTGCGTTGCAATTACGGTTCCTCCGCAGACAACAGTGGCGCCCCCACTTGTTGTACCTGATCCAACTTCGTCACCCACACCAGCCCCTACTCAATGCAAAACAACTGGTAACACTTGTGGTAGTGGAAATGGTGAATGCTGTGGAGGATTGACTTGTAATGGGAAGATCTGTGTTGAACCTAAAGTGTTCATCTCTACTCCAGAACCCTCCTCATCCCCTACCGAGGGATGTGAGATTATCCCCGAATCTGTGAAGTTTTGTGGTACCGATGACTTTACAGGCTGTTCAGTCGAAGGAATCTTTGGTGATGAATGTGCCGCGGCCTCTGATGCAGACAAGGGATATGATTGTGAAACCAAGAGTTTCTATGCTCCCAACTCGGCCGGTAGTGAAACTGACGGTGATTGTTTGAAGTACACCTGTGACGGTAGTGGCAACTTGAGCTTCATGAAGAATGCCTTCTTCGATATCGTATCTAGGCAATGTTCATGTTGTCCACCACCACCCGAGCCACCTCTTGTTATTGTAGAGACTGATGAGCCTACGATGACACCAACTACTCCCTCTCCCACGGCCTGTTCTGAAGATCGTGTATGGTATGACAATGGATCAGTATGTACCAACGATGGAGAATTTGATGAGCAGTCGGATACTACTTTTGCAAGTATGAAACTCTGTTGTGAGAATACATTTGGTACAAATGGAGAATGTAGATTTGAGGATGTTTGCTTCACCCCGGCACCAACGGATGAGGTGAGTTTTAATTTGTGTTCCCGTGTCTGTCTATTTCAAGTTTTCCATGATCATCATCATCTAACTCTGTTCTTATCTCTTTTCTAAATAGCCCACTCCCAACCCAACTCCTAATCCTACACTCAATCCAGTGACTCCTTCCCCTATCGAGGTTGTTGTCGTTGAAACTCCTCGGCCATCTCCTTCGCCCACAACATGTGAGGGCCGTCAATGGTATATCAAGACCGATAAGGTAACACAACTTCAATGTTCTAACGGATATGATATCCCCGAAGCCGCTCAAGATAGTATGACATTCTTTGCTAGTGCAGCCGAGTGTTGTGATGAGGCATTTGGTGTAGGATCTGCTCAAGCTGGTACTTGTGAATGGGTTGATGTTTGCGTCCCCACGAGTAGTCCAGTTACATTTAGACCCACTTTGATGCCTACATTCGGTAGTACCCCAACTGTGTCTAAGGAAACTACAGGACCACCTACGATGACTGTCGTACCAAGGAATGGAAAGAAGTAAGAAGGAGATGAGATTGTAATAACCGTGAACATGAAGCGATAGAGTGCAAGAATATCAAAAGAAATAGATAGTTGTTTAGAAAAGATGTGTGTGTTTAAAGTCATGGCTTTTTCATAGTATAAGTTCTTAAAGATAGACGTAATGATTTGTGTTTACTTAGATTTGTCTTTACCAGTGTCATGGGATGATAGCCGTTGGTAATGAAAATGGCCGTGTGGATACCTTCAAATTTTAGGTGAAAAATTGATGTTTTGTCTGTTCAAGCATGTGGTTTGCAACACCATGCAACAAAAAACCTTGGGGTTGGTGACGGCATATAATACAAGTAGCACTCTACTAGATAGCTAGAGCATCAATCCAATACAATTGAAGTATATAGCAACCGACGGGCGCTGTTAAGGACTGACTTATCATAGAAGTATCTTAGCAAGTATCTTGAGTTGTATCATCTTCCGATCTTCAGGCATACTACACAATAATAATAACCACCGCTTAAATCAATAAAACCTAACAAAGATGGTCAATTATTCAATTAGTGCTACGTCACTACTAGCAATTACCAGTGGTATTGCAACAGTCCATGCTACTAACCAACAACAAAATAACTTACGTCCATCTAAACAACAAGATACTTCCACAACTCAAGAAGAGCAACAGCGTAAGCTAATCACACTTAGATATGGTGATACCGAAGATGAAGAATATCATGGTCCTTCCGCTGGCAGTTCATACCTACCGTCTGGTTACAGCTATGAACCCTCGGCACCACATTCTAATCATGATAAGATTGATTTTGTTAAACCAGTTGCAGATGCTGGACATGATCAATGGACATCTGATGGTTGGGAGAAGAAACATTCTAGTAGTAGTAGTAGTAGTTGGAGTAGTGATGGATGGGGTAATAAGAAGGAGGAGCATCATGATGGTGGCTGGAAGTGTAATTCGAATCTGCTCAAACGTTGGGATTCTCATAAATCACTTCATTCAGTAGATGAATGGAGTACGTCGTCATCATGGAGTACAGGTAAATCGGGTAAGAGTAATTCACACGGCGGCAAATCTGGCAAGAGCGGATCACACAGTGGTAAATCAGGCAAGAGTGGGTGGTCCTCGTCTTCTTCTTCGGGTGAGTAAAAGTCTTTGCAATATAGATACTCAGTTTTTTCTAGTTACGGTATCCTTACTCACATCATATGCCACCCTCTACTTCACTCTCATCTTACACACAGACTGGTATTCATCTTCTTCAGGAAAGAGTGGAAAGTCAGGATCAACCTCAAGCTCGGGAAAGAGCGGCAAGAGCGGTGGTAAGTCGATCTTTGTTTTCATGATACCTTTTAAAGTGTATCCGATATCAATGTTCAACTCAAGTAATAAAATCTCTCATCTCTCTCGTACCTTACTCTCTCTTCATTAGGATTACGCTTAGGCAATGTCTCAGGTCGTAAACTATATCAATATGATGTTGTAGAAGTTGGGGATAAAGCCCACACTGAATGGACCAGTTATGGATGGGGAATCGAAGAACACAAATCTTGGTCTTCGTCATCTGATGATTGGTCGTCATCCTCGTCGTCCTCGGGCAAGAGTGGAAAGTCTGGATCCTGGAGTACTGGCAAGAGTGGTAAATCTGGCGGTTTATGGTCATCAGAAGGCAAGAGCGGCAAGTCAGGAGCTGGCGGTTCTTACGGTAAAAGAAAGTCCGTTTTGTCGTATCTCATAGTATGTTCAATATGAAGACTCGGTGATGTTGCTACCTCATTTGACCTGCATTTGCAATCCACATTTACTAACAGTAGTTACTCTTTTCTCTCTTCTTCTCCATAAACGGTGAAACGTATCTTTCAGGTGGCAAGTCAGGTTCTGGCTCATATCATCACTCTTCTGAATGGACTAGTGGGAAGAAGAGAGATGTATGGGGTTCAAGCTGGAGTTCTTCTCCTACGATTTGTGATACATCATCACCCTCCCCCGAGCCCAGTGCCAATCCAACAAAATCACCCTCAGATAATCCAACTTCTCAACCAACAGAGGATATCTGCACTTGTGCACCTAAGTCTTTTGATATTACCTGGGATTTCACAAACTTGTGTTTTAATCAAAATACACTGTTAGGTAATCCAGGCATTGACAGTACGTCATGTGCGATTATTGTATTGCAAGATAACTTTGACATGGATGATATGGAAGATATGTTGATGAATCCTCCTCAAGACATTGTTTCCGAAGAACTCAATCTTAGTTCCAATTATGTCGAATCACAAGATGAGGTAACAAGAATCTTTGGCTTTGGATTCGGTGAATTCAGGTTAGGAGATGGGCCATTTATTCCTTCCGTTAGACAACTAGAAATTGGTGAATTCACTGATGGATCAACCTTCTCCTTGGCATCCATTGCTGACGATATTGACCCAGAGATGTCTATTTTCAGTCAGCTAGAGAATGTACCTGTTTCTCAAGTCATCCGATGGATAGGAGAGACAGCCAATGGTAGCTTTGTATTTGGCGCATTTAGATGGTTCTATGATACCAGCTGTGGTGCACCAGATCAAGATCTAACTGCCATTCTGGATGGTGATGAGTTTGGAAAGCTTCTATTCAACCAAGTTGTCGAGCAGCCGTTTGACTATTGTCTTGTCCCGACTAGCAGTCCAAGTACATCATCTATGCCCTCAAGTCAACCTAGCAACCAGCCCTCAAGTCAACCAAGCCAAGAGCCTACAGATAGCCCTACAGAAGCTCCAAATACTCCATTCATTAAGGAGACACCTGAGCCTACCACCCCATTCCCAACAAGCTCACCCACAGGTGGATCAACTCCGACAGTTGGTAAAGATATTACTACTTCTCCCACTATGATTAAACGAACAAGTGAAACAGAACTAGAACAAGAAGCATCAAATGATTTAGCCAACTTAACACTAACCGAGAAGGTAACGAAAGATTGTGTCCAACATTATGATGAGGCATGGTCGACTAAAAGGAATACAGTAGTTACTGGGTGTGTGAATGTTTGTGAAATTACTACCACTGTTTATCAGGGTGATGTAGAAAAGAGTACTGAAGTTGAGACTACCAAGAAGATATGTGACTAACTGAAGGGTATTGTGGTGATTGGTAAAGCTATGCAAAAGAAGAGTGGACGTATATAATGTGTGGTGTACAATAGTTTGTCATTGTGTGTTGGAGGTTGTTTTGAGAGAAAGGTCTTAAATTTGGCCGTATGCTTGGAGTGGTATACTATTAGCCTTACATATAGTTTAAAGATAGAAACATTTGTAAAGAAAAGAGATAAAGTACTGTCTGTGATACGTGATCAGTCTAGAAAGCTCTTCACTCTAAAATGAAAGTATGAGATATCGGAAAGAATATCAATGACCGGGGCATTGTGACTGTCACATCAGATCGACATAAGCCCCTCCCTCCATTGCCATTGCCATAGACTAAGTACGTATTGCATTCTACTTGCAATTGATTGCAATCAATCGAAGGCCTTTCCTACATATAGAGCTGAATAATGCGTCGTCACAAGTCATTAACAACACCCAACAAAAACCCAAATCATAAACAAACTAGACGACATTCAAGTCAAGTTATCATATCAACTAATTATGAACTGCGTGATGCCATATTGACCAAACCTCCACCACCTGTTGATAGTAACAGCAGCGGTAGTGATAACGAGGATGATATAAAGAAGGCTAGAAAAGAGAGACGACGTCGACGATCTCGTAGTAGACGAAGACGAAAGAGTTTATCGTCTGTCAATAGTAAGAAGAGGTTGCAATCTAATCATGATGATATCAACCCTACCAATTGCAGTAATAATGATAGCAGTATAGATATACTAAATGGTAATCACGATCAGGTACTAAAAGATAGTCTCCTACTAGCCAAGCAACACTTACATCAGCCATCGAGTTCCTCACTACGACGATCATTATCACACAATGAAATATATAACTGCTCAACTATATCATTACTTGATAATGATAATATTGATATAATATATGATATACCAACCTTTGAACCACAATTAAGTGAACATACAAATAAAATGAAATCAAACTTATTAGCATGTTCAATGACTACTGATAGTAGTGCTTCATTTGTTGGTACTGAAAATAAGATGTTGCACATATCAGATGATGAAGAGCATTCGATTGTATCCTCTGTAGATGATTCAGTTGATGATAATAATGATACTAAACAGCAACAAAACCAGAGTCAAGGTATTAATAAAGACAAAGATAACAATAATAGTAGCCGTACACTAAACACATCGGCAACAACCACATCCAATCCACAACCCTCATCTCCTCCCAACTCAAATCATCAACCCAACAAATCACAACCACTATCACAATCAATAATAATGGAAGAACATATAGCCCTCAAACTAAACGTAGCCCAACTTCATACTGAATTACAAACATCTCAAATACAATTGAACAAGTATACATTGGGATTACAACAGGCTACATCAGGTTTAAAGTCAGCCCAAAGTGCAATTGGTAAATTACAATCTAAAAATAATCAATTAGTAGAAAGGAATGAAGAGTTGGAAAGTGAGAATTATTATTTATTAATATTGTTGAAGAATTTAATTGATGAGAAGGATGGTATAAGTGGTGGTGGTATAGGTGGTAGGAAGGGTAGTTTGGAGGAGATGTTGGCTCCGTTGAAGAATAAGAAGGGCGGGGTATCCTCGGGAAAGGGGAAGCATGTCAAGGATAGCAAGGGCAAGGGAAAGGAAATAGGAGGAGATAAGCAACAACAAAGGGGAGGATGGAAAAGAGCATCAACTTGGTGGAAAGATCGTAGTAACCGATCATCTGATATTGATAACAAGGATGATAATGATGAGGTATTAGTAGTACAAGGCTTACCCCTAATTGATAATAGTGACCGAGGGGGAGCTGGTACTGGCGGAGGATCAAAAGCATCAGCACAATCGAACAAATCATCATCCTACAAACCTGGGGCATCAGTACGTAGTCTCAAGTCATCGAATAAGTCATCCACTGGATCGGGTTGGTGGGGTGGTAACAGCAATAAAAACAATAAAAACAATAGACATCGTCGGTCGAAAAGTGGAGAGGTATCGGATGGGTGTGGATCAAGTTGGCATACGAGTGCTGCTAGTGGAAACAACAACAGGGGTACACGAGAAGAAGGGGGGGGAACAGAGTTGTTGGGCGAGGTACCAAGTGGATTACTTGATAAGATACGCAATCTGTCAGTGACATTATCCCGAGGGTCGAATATGGCTGTTGATTCATCTAAACAGAAGAGGGAGAAATGCCAAGTACAAGGTGATATGGATGATGATCATCCAACCGTACCAGAATATGTACAGTGGAATGATGATAGAAAGGTAGACTACTGTTCAGATGTATCATTTGATGGTATTGTAGATGAATCACATCAGCAAGTCGATGCTGTTGTTGGTAAGGCTGAGAAAGAAGAAGATGACAAAGGAGGGGAGTACAAGAACGATACCAATCTCATCACCTACTTGAAGAAGAATAGTGGGGCATCATCACAACAACAGCAAGAGCCTACTGATACTAAAATGGAAGAAAGACAGTATGCAAATAGTGCTCAGTATAGTCTTAATCCTGGTGATGATGATACCTATGATCCGTCTGAGTATGAATTCAGTGATTGCTGATACACCCTGTGCCTCTCTTTTAAGGATGCCATTGTAAAAGGTTACTAAGCAAACAATTATGAGTTAGATATTTAACTTCTTGTGAGATATACCATGGTATAGATTGAGTTACTTGCAATGGTAGTATGCTAGGATATCGAAGCCTAATATTATATTCCTCTATCTATCCGATCACTTGTATCATAGCTCTGGATTGGCCAAAAGCATTCTGTAGATTGTTTCCACATATGATACACTTTCATCTTCACCTCCTGATTCACACAACAAATGAATTGGTAGCTTTTGATCCGAGTTACGTGCTGATAGAACCGCAATTTGTTTGTCCAACAAGTAATTGACAACCTTGACCGAACTGAACTCACATGCAATGTGTATAGGTAGCAGTCCTTGGGAATTAGCCAACTGTAACGTATCGGAGCTTCCATCAAGTAACAGTTTAATAACTCCCAGAGTTGCATTGTCATATAAAGCACGGTATAGAGGCAGATTTGAGTCATTTCCTTGACTCTCATGTTTTGAAACATACTTCAACTGTCCTTCTAAGAATTTAATCAGAGGTATATTACCAATTGAATCAGATTTCCATAATAGGTCGAGCGGAGTATTACCATTCCGATCACGAGCCCAAATAGCCTCCGGATATGTATCGAACAAAAGTTGAATAGTATGAAGATTTCCAGTATGACAAGCCAAATGTAACGGTAACCTGAGCATTTCAGTCTCTACTTTTGACGCCACACCCGGATCATATTCTAGTAATAGTTCAAGCGCTGCTGTATGCCGATCAACCATCTCAGAACCATTTAGGATAACTCCATGAATTGGTAAGTAACCATAAAAGTTTGCAATATGAGCACTCTCGGGGTAAACTTCCAATAAATACTGAACTGTATCAACTCTACCTGAATGGCAAGCTGTATGAATTGGCAAGTTGCCACGGAATGTTTCGGACCTAACTGTTTCTGGACTCATAGCTAAGAGTTCTTTGCAGAAGTTAGCCGATTTGTTTATAACAGCATAATGAATGGGAAAAAGTCCATAGTCATCACTGATCATCAATAAAGCGGCGGCATCATCTTTGTTCAGAAGATGTAGGATATCAAGGGAAGTAGAATCATCCAAATCTATATTGTCACAAAGGTGATGAATTGGAAGACGCCCATAGTCATCACTGATCATCAATGCCTCTGGATATTCATTGTAGAGAAGCTGTACTACTTCAAATAATGAATCCACTCCATTAAACATGATACATGTTTTGGCCAATTTTGTCCTTCCCCATCTATCAACATAGCTTATCGAAGAAGGTTTGGCATCAAGTAAGCATGTTATAATATCACATTTGTTTTTGATATTTGAGTTGGAAATAACTATATCGAGCGGTGTTGATTGCATTTCATCGTCATCATGCGTTACTATTGCTTGAGGATACGCCCCAGCCAACATCTTGACCGCATCAATATCAATGTTCTTCTCTCTTGACAGATAGTAATGGAGAGGCAATCCATTCGATTGCCTATAATCATCTTTTGTTTCCCAGTACCTCAATGCATCTGGATACTGCTCAACTAATAAATTAATAATAGATGTCGGGCAATGTTCATTATAGCATGCCAAGTGTAATAGGTATGATTGAGTTGTTCCGTTACAAAATAAACCGCTCCTTCTACTGACCTCGTCTGGGAAATCTTCCAATGAGGTATTCTTAGTCATACTTATCACTGCCAGATGGACAAATGATAAGTCATGAATGGCATATCTTGGAATGTCTTTGATTTTCTCCAACAAATCACTGAATGAAAGTTCATTTGTCATAGATAGTTCTTCTAGTATTTTTATCAAAAGAAACTCGGAGTGTGTACAGCAGTCAATCTCATCATCTTCCTTGAGTTTTAGTGATTGGCATGTATCAGTTTCGGAAATAAGTTTATCATTGAATAAGAATTTGATGGAAGATAGTTCGATATCTTTGTATTGTCGTGCCGCAACTACCTCGAATACCTTCTTCAGTTCAGTTGATTTCTTTATCTTAAATGTCAACTCCCTTACTTGGGCGTTGAAATACTTCACCCGGATATGAAGACTGTCATCCGAAGACATTACTGGTATATTATAATACAAATGCTAATGTGCAACGATACTATATTATACTCATAGAGATGATAAAACTAATGCGAAGGTACACTTATAGAAAAGTGTACAAGATATGTACTTTTTGGTAAACTCAATAATAGATAGATGCTTACCTCAAAACCACTACCATTCGATAAAGCGTTACAAACTGATACTCTTGCTATATTATTGATCTGCAATACTGTCTAATTGTATACCAATCTTCTTTATTGTGTTTTAGTAGTAAAAGTAAATGAAGGTGCACCTAAAAATAAATGAATCTTCTAGACCATGGAAATACTAAACTCCTACCAATCGGAAGAGCGTTTATAAAAAACTGGATATAATACGGATAGACGAGATAGACAATATATTCTAATGCCAATTAATGTTATAATAAGTAGGAGGCTGATTGCTGCAATCTCTATTAGCAATGACATGTGTTAAAAAAAAACAATGTCCCAGTTAGCCAAAGACTCCCAATTGCAATAACTAATCATGTATCTCCGACCGAATAAAGCAAGCAGCCCCTGCAAATATACTACACTACATACAACTCTTCTTAAGGCAAGATATTGTATTCAACCACGTACTTTATTAAGTTACTGAATGTTAATTACGTTTCTCTCTCTAAACTTTGATCACTTGCCGAATAATAATAAGTTCTCAAGGGGTAAACAACATACACAAATCCTTATGGATGTGTACTATCCCCTTGTTTCTAACTTTTGCTAATAGTACAACAAACTAAAATCACAATATACTTCTGTTCTTTCTTCACTTCTATCTCTATCACATTCTCTTCTTCTTCCATCTTCTTGCTTGACTTCTTCTTGAGGGATACAAACAAACTCTATCTTCTTCTTGTTCTTGACTTAGTGTGAAACTTTATGAGCCCCAGTACCACGTCGTGGCACAATAGCAGTGGTAGGTGGTCCAGTAGTTTCCTTAGAAACTGTTGGTGTACTACCATTAGTTGAACTATATGTAGGCGATGGAGTAGGCGAGTCGGTGAAACAAATGTCGTTAAAGTCACATGTGCCTTGGGGGAATACGTCCTCACAACAATCCTTTAGGGTTGTGTATAGAGTGCCACCATCGTTGGATGCATCGAGGAATCCGTTGGTACAGATTTGTCCGTCAAAAAACCTAAGTTTGGTATGAAACAAAAGGATGACAACACGTGGTGAGAATGATGTGATTCCATAATATCGAATATACAGTACAAACAAAACAATACTCACCATTCACGTTCAAGGCAGGTAGTAGGCTGAGGGGTCTCTACAATAGCAGGGACAACGGGGTCGGGCGTAGGGCTTCCAGTAGGAGCTGAGGTAGGAGATGCTGTTGGTGAATGTGTGGGCCTTGGAGTGGGGTTACAGAAATCATCGCGGCGGCAACCCTTGTTTTCTCCGGGTCCGAGATTATAAGGTGTATTATCAGGAATGTCGTCGAATCCACACAGCTCAAGAACATTGGTGTTGTTGTTAAAAATAGCTGCAACACAATCACAACAAGCTTGACTACTTGTAAATGGAGCGAAGCGAGGTACTCCTGGAAATCTGCCACCTTGGTCGGGACCATTGTTGCATGTATTGCCAAATGGGTGCCAATACCATTCATTGTAGTCATCACGCTGTTCACAAGTCGTGGGGGCTGAGCTAGGCTCGGGAGTATCAATGGTGGGTGTTGGTGTATCACAAATGGTAGGAGAAGCAGTCCACTTGTCAATACTAGTGATTGCCTTCCATGACGATGATGGCTTCTTCCCTGAAGAGTGATACGATCCAGCTCCCGACTTTCCACTCTTACCCCATGATCCTCCTCCGCCACTTCCTGATTTTCCAGACTTGCCGGAACCCCACCCTGAAGAGCCGTATCCACCTGACTTTCCAGATTTACCCCCAGTCCAGTCATGATATGAGCCAGACTTTCCAGATTTACCCGAGGAATGCCAGTCGTCGTCACTTGAAGAGGAGCTATGCTCACCCCACTCACCATGAATCTTCTTTAAAGTGCCCGTACGTAACTGGCGGCGACTATTGCTCTTCCCACTCTTACCGTCTGATGAATACCATTCAAGCTTATCGCCAGAGCTAACCCAATCATCATAGCCACTATGATCGTAGGAATGATACCCTTGTATGAGGAGAGAGTAGATACGAGAGAGAGATGAGTGTTCATCAGTCGAGTTGAATATGGATATCGGATTCTTATAAAGAGATGACAAAGTCTACTTACCACCTGACTTCCCACTCTTACCACTGGATGACCACGATGAGCCGCCTCCGCTCTTCCCAGACTTGCCGGAACCCCAATCAGAGGAGCCAGACTTGCCACTTTTGCCTGAGGAACTTGAATACCATGAACGATCATGATCAGTGGAATGTGATGACCATTCATTATCGATGGAATGTAATGACTTGTAGGAGGGACTTGACCAGCTTGGCTGTTTAGTTTGTTGTAGAAGATTGAATGAAGAGTTGAGATAGAAGGAGACGAAGAGAAGAAGATGCGGGGGGTTAGTATATAGATTGTACCAAGAACGAACACGAGATGTGTAAACACGAGATGTGAACAAACACAATTGAACACAAGGATGTGAACAAACACACAAGACAGGCATATGATGGCTTCACACAACACAACACAGCACAAAGCAACACAACACAACAATCAATCAACTCTCACCTTATGAGGCTTCTCCTCACACTTCCATCCGTCATGTCCATCACCACTCCATGAATCACGCTTATGTGATACAGGAGAAAATGTCGGCCATTCCGTATATCCATGCCATCCATCACCCGACGAATCATCGTACGAATGATCACCATCCCAACCATCCTTACACTTACTCTTTTCCACATTGGAATATTCATCCATTAACTTATCACCAATCCATTTAGATGTGGTGATGACACAGACATGTACACATACTGCAGGAGTACCCTCGACGAAGTTTTCACACTTTTCATCGGTATCAACTTTCATATTCATACCGTCAGTGTATAGAGTGCGTGCGTGTTTGGATGGACCGGTGCGGCCATTGCTGGCTACATTCTTCTTCTTCTTGTCGGTAGTGGATGGACGTAGACGTTTGGTAGTAGTAGCAGCTGTGGCTTCGGCATTAACGATTGTGGAATGTAATGCAAGTAAGATCGATGCGCCTACTGAGTAGGAGACCATGATTTGATATTGTTTGTTATTATGTTATACTAACGAGGGGAGAGGGAGTAGAGATATACTTTTGATTGACGGCGATGGATGATATATATACGCCAGCGTCGACTTCTATTGCAATGTAGTGATAGTGATACGAGATTTTTATGACACCCAAGTAGATGCCTCTAGCTATTCTTTAGTTTGAGCACACTGAATAGCGGTTGATGAAGGCCTCAAAACAAAATTTAGAGTATTCGTTGATCAAATATTTGGGTAGTTTGGTTCCAATGCACATACAATATGGTATAGCTGTTCATATCATTGTTAGTAATGTCATTACTTGCTTTCTTTTCACAAAATTTGGGATTTGGCTCGAGCCCCTGGGCTACAAAATATCGCCCGAACTAAACGGTTGAACTTTTGCAACTACCTATTATTGAAGGTGTCTCTATCTCCATTGAAACGTATTGCAATCATATACTCTGTCCCCCTCCCCCTCATACAACAACAATAACAAAACAATAATGGTGAAAATACCATCCCTAACAAAGAAAGAAGAACAGCCTATCTCAACACTAACAATTGAGGCCCCGCCCGCTCCCACCAAAGGAGAAGAGCATGCCTTCTCATCCACAGCCTGTGGACTTGGTAAAGCATTAGGCAAGTTAACATTAACACCCGTCATAGGTGTCGGTTTAATGGGCTTTGCTGCCGGAGATGCCATTGCAAATGGTGTCGTCGGTACTAAGATTAAGGCATCACAAGTGTTATACAAGGCTACTAAAACAGATAAGGGTATTGAGGGAGATTCGACTACATCTGCTGGAAGTGTGGCAACAAGTGTGGGTAGCATTGATGAAACTGTCAAAAGTTTAGGATTGGATGATCGTGTTAGTGATTTGGGTAAACATCCTGGTAAGTATATATGTCATATATGTGCATATCATCTCAATTTATAAATGCTCATATCTTATGCTCATATATCTTCTATAAATATCAGCACTCCGAGCTGAACCAACCCCAATCGAAATATTCGATCCCGAAACATGTGATTACAAATATCTACGTAAGGAGTATTTAGATAAAGGCATACCATTCATATTACAACGTACCGACGGGAAACCAATTAGTAATGCCTCACCACCACGAACAACTGATGATGATGATACTGAAGGATGTATAAGTGTCCAAGCTGATAATATGAATGTAAAGTTAGATGGTATTGATCCAATTGTGAAAAAGTTATTACCATTAACTTTTAGGGCACATTGGCCATTATGGTTCCAGGGTAATTATAAAAGTGGATTGGCACATGTTGATTTAGGACCGGGTACTACCAATTTTTATTGGTTAAAGAGGGGAAAGAAGGATGTTATTATTGCACCATTCGAGGTTACACGAAAGTTAACATTAACCACTGGTATTGATAACATTCATATACCAGGCTCGGCAGACAATCATGACTATCTAAAAGATTTAGATATGTACTACCGAGTCACACTTACCGAACAATCATTATTAATCTTTAATAATAGTGGATGTTTACATCATTTTACGAATATAATTGAGGAGGGAGTGACGCCAATTGCATTGAGTAATCGATGTAAGCACGCCTATGGTAGTGATCCACGGGGGTGGATGAATCTAGCGGCGAATTTGAAAGTTTGGTATAATATGGCTAGTCACTTTGCTGGGTTGGCTAGTAGTGGTGAGGAAACTCGTAAGGAGGAGAAGATTTGAGCTTAGTTATTGGGTTCTTCTATTTGTATGAGTGTGGCATGTGTGTCTGTCTTGTAATGTATGTAGGATCTTTTGGGGGTGTCAGGGCTGCAATAGAAGAATACTATGAAATAGGTAGAGCAGCATCTTATTTGCTCAATATCCGATACTAAACATCTATTAGTTATGCTACTATTGATATGTCTATAGATCGGCTGTTATGATAAGCTCATTATTTCCTAACATCATTCATCGCTACCATCTTGCACTTTGAAATGATTGTTCAGTCTACTGATCAACTCATGTTTACGTCCACTAACACGTAATCCCAACTTTCGTAGCCTATCCTTTAACTGAACTACTGTCAAAAGAGATAAGTCTTCTGGAGTTGAGACATCAGGATCATCGTCTTCTAAGCCCCCATCTTCCATGTTACTCTCATTATTATCATCTTCCAACGCTACCACACTTCCACCCCCGTTATGTTCATTGCCTTCTAGGTTTTCTATAGTATCTTCCGACGTCCAGCGGTCAAGTTTCTCGAGTCTTTTCGTACTGAACTTCCTATCCATAGCCAAACCAATTAATTTGTCATTAAGATCTTGACGAATTATGCCAGCTTTATGGTATGACCATGCCAAGTTTGATACATTTTGTTCAGTATAATCATCTAAATTGTCAAGTAACATGATATGATCTGCTACTTTGCCAAACAGACCTTGATGTGATACTTCAGCTTTTGCATATGCATATATTGTATTGGCAAGAGCTTGTGAATTGAAGTCATGAAGATGAGTCAGTGTAACGAGATGATCTCCTATCCTCGTGAACAAATCAAGGTGAGATATTTCAGCTTTTGCATAAGACCATACTATGGTTGACAAGTCTTGTGGCTTAAAGTCATTCAGATGTTCACATGAAACGATATGATCTGCCACTTTGTTGAATAGATCAGGGTGTGATACTTCAGCTTTTACATAAGTACTATGTTGGATAGTTCTTGTGGCTTGAAGTTATTGAGATGTTCGAGTGAAACGATATGATCTGCCACTTTCGTAAATAGCTTTGGATGTGATACTTCAGCTTTTACATAAGACCATACTATGTTTGATAGTTCTTGTGGCTTGAAGTTATTGAGATGTTCGAGTGAAACGATATGATCTGCCACTTTCGTAAATAGCTTTGGATGTGATACTCCAGCCTTGGCATATGACCAAACTATATTGGCAAGATTTTGAGGTATAAAGTCATTCAGTTGTTGCCGTGTAACGATATAATCTCCCACTTTCTCATATAGCGTTGGATGAGGTACTTTAATCTTCTCGAACGCCCACACAGTATTGGCCAATTCTTGTGGGTTAAACTTTTCTAATTTTGGAATACTCTTCTCGGCAATATGATTAAACAATGTACTACCGTCATCAAGTTGCTTGGGCACATATTCTAACAAAGCATATGTATATGCTAAATCCTTCAAATATCGTGGCTCGAAAAGATTGAGTTTGTTTACTGCCGTTCTTGCAATGAAGCTGAATACTTCATCTCTTTGTCTAATGAGGATACCATGAAGATAATCTTCATAACTGCCTTTAACATATCCCCTCTTACTTCTCTGAAGTGTCTGAATGATTTTAGCAAAGCCGAGGGTTGTTGTGGTCAAATCTTTTGGTCCATAACTATGAATTTGGTCTGCCGTCCGTAACTGTGTATTTGGTCTGCTGTTTTTAGAAATATTGCTTTTAGTTGTGGTACTAAATGAACTCCTCGCCTAAATACTGCATCTCTTTGACTAACAAGGATACCGTGAAGATATCCTTCATAACTACCACTATTATACCTCCTCTTACTTCTCTCAAGTGTCTGAATGATTTTAGCAAAGCCGAGAATTGTCGTGGCCAAGTCTTTTGGTCCATAGCTATGAATTTGGTCTGCTGTTTTATGAAATATTGCTTGTAATTGTGGTACCAAATTAACTCGTCGCTCTTGATGTCTTAATAACCGTGGTACTACAGCCCAAAATGCAGATATGTCACGAGGTGATACTCTATCCAAATTATCATACATTGCCTTGATTGCATCATCTAGTGTATTGAAATCCTTCATCATTGGCATTCTGTTTGTAGATTGACGGTCTCTTCCTCGGTCATAATTTCCTCTACCTCTACCTCCGTGATGTGTATGCCTGCCGCCAGAAGTAAACCAACGTGACTGATTATTAGCACTGCAATTATGAATAATATTATTTGATATGTGACGTTGATATTGTCGTGGATATATATGACTCTGTTTAATCAAAGGTATAGGTTGACTTAGTTGCAAAGAAGGTGCATCATTATAATTTTGTTGCAAAGTTGATGTAGAGTATTGAGCTAGAGGACGTATAGCGGCGGCGGCCGTAAAGATATCATTACCACCGCAAATAGCGGATGAAGATATTGACAACTTATTTCCACCAATATACTGCTGCCATCTCTTTATTACTGATAGACTTTGCCGTCGTAACAACATTATATAAAATTAGTGGAGTTGGTGTATGTGGTGTGGTATCTTTCCTTATTGTGCTAAATATATGGCCACTACAACTAAACCAATGCCATCAATCGAAAGGGCATTAAAACCTGATCTAACCCTGTGTATGACGGTATACCATTATGAATATTGAAGTGTTTGAGTGTTTGTTGTTGTAGTTGTGTTGATAGGTGTTATTTTGAGTTTTTTGTAATAATTGGGAGTCTTTGATTACTAAATGGGACGTTTATTATTTGTTTGTGATATATGCTTTGGTGGCCGGCAGTTCATCGTAGGATGTAGAGATAGGAAGCCTGCGTCTGCCTCGTAACAATATCCTCAAGATATAATAATTGGTGGTTTATAATAGCAGCTCATCAAAACTCTCAATAGCATGGTCACAATAACTAAACCAACAAAGCACAATAATGCTATCCTATGTAAGAAGATTCTAGCAGCGATATCATTACTAATACTTCTTTGGCTAGGTACACACTGGTTAGCATGGTTTCATACAACTTTCTTTGAAGATGACAATAATGACCATCTAAGAAGGAAGCAGCAGTCGTTACCAAAGATTAAGGGTATACTGCAACCATCTCAAG
>Ga0214478_100092_pt1 | contig 43634 bp, 28 predicted proteins | sample M1_20Mar14CPVII9_2_FD_178001 | JGI IMG/M metagenome (GOLD analysis project Ga0214478, IMG submission 178001) | Marine eukaryotic communities from Monterey Bay, California, United States - M1_20Mar14CPVII9sort6BwellD7 | ecosystem: Environmental > Aquatic > Marine > Unclassified | place: USA... | reverse complement strand
GGCTGTACGATGATCTTACCCTGAATAAATCTCCCTCTGTTAGCACTATACAGATCAAGATCACATATGTTCATCTCGTTCAACTGAGACCAATCTGTTGCGTCACTTCTTTTTCTAACACTGCAAGATGTTTCACGCAAATGATACATAACCGAATTAGATCCTACATTCTTCTCAGAGTACTGCTCTATTAGTTGTTCCCTTTCTGGTAATCTACGACCGTAAGTAAAATTTAGAGAGAACAGCCATCATGCTCGGCTCTCCCATTTCGATCATAGCTTGCTGTGTTAGAAAAAGAAGTGACGCAACAGATTGGTCTCAGTTGAACGAGATGAACATATGTGATCTTGATCTGTATAGTGCTAACAGAGGGAGATTTATTCAGGGTAAGATCATCGTACAGCCATGTGCACCAATCGTTGGGATAATATTCATACTTGAAGATTCAAGAGGTGATGTTCTTCCTGTTGCTTTGTATCTTCCTTTCAGATGGACTTCATGGAAAAGATTCAAATGCTCTTTTGTCGACTATGTTTCCAAAAGGATGTACTATTCGTATAGCTGAGCCACTTTATAAGATATTTAGAGATGGAAGTCGAGGTGTGAGAGTGGACTGCCCTAATGAAGTCATCGTCTTAGATGATGGGGCTGTCGAGAGGGGAGAAGAAAACGAAGAAGACAAAGAAGAGGCTATACGCCGAGCAAAGGTTGCGGGAGATGTTTTTCTTTCTAAAGAGCAATATAATAGTGCTTGTGAATCATATGTAGTTGGTCTCCGAAAAGCAGACTTGGTTGCAACTCTTCTGTCAAATAGATCTCAGGCATACGCAAAGCTGGGAGATTGGGGACGTTCACTTTCTGATGCTGCTGCATCTCTCACTTTACAACCATCGAATGAGAAAGCTTGGTATCGTTATCGAAAAGCTTTTGATAATCTCATGAGAACTAAAGTTGCTGCGTTGAGGATAGCCCAAGAGAGTGACAAAGGAGGAAGGTCAAGGCAGCTATTAAAACTATTACTGGTAGAGAAAGGCAAGACTACTAGTGAAATTAAAGTCGGGTGGATTGGCAAATCTGCACTCAAACTGAAGGATAAGGGAAACAACGCATTTAAAAGCTGTGATTATAGTAAGTCTGTTGGATATTACACCGCTGCTCTTTGTGTTTGTGGAGATATAGTGAGGAAGCTGCTTCATAATTGGGCATCATGTTGCATAAGTATAGGTGCTTATCTGGATTCTTTGGCTGCGTCGTCTGCATCCCTTCAAATTAAAGAAGATGGCAAAGCGGTGATTCTGCTTGCTCGCTCAGTGATGCATATTGGTGAAACTGAGCTTTGTCAAAGTATACTGAAAAAGTTGTTAAGATGTACTGGGGAATTGTTTGACTTTATTAAAGTGAACGATTACCGTGAACCTAGGCCGTTTGACCCTCCTTCTTTCCTTCCTCGCTGGACTGCTGATATTGAGGTTTATGATGCAGGTTCGAAAGGTAGAGGTTTACGGGCAAGGAGTGATATAAAAGCAGGGTTTATTGTACTTATCGAGTCGCCAATTGTTTCAGCCATCAGCAGTGGTAATAATATCCTCTATGCTACTGACAAAAATGAGACAAGGAAGACTACTACCGAGTTTATTGTTCAAGCACTCATTACTCGGGCTAAGCGCGAGGCTGTTCTATCAAACATTATTGATAAACTCTATGATGGAAACAGAGATGTTAATACCAATCTTACGCTGTCAGATTTCTTGCCTAACGTGGCCTCGAATCAAATTCTTCTCCCAACTCACCATGAGTATAGTGATAAAGACAGAGTGGCTCTCTCTGCAGAACGTATCAGGTCAATCATCACTTTGAATTCATTTGGGAGCAGTGCAGATGCTTTTGACTTGTCAAAAAAGCATGATTCGAACATGTATTCAGCTCTTTCACTGTTCAACCATTCTCCTGATCCCTCATGTCACTACAGTGAAGTTGGTGGTTGTGCTGTGGTGTTCGCTGATAAGCATGTCGCAGCGGGAAGTGAGTTAACCATTTGCTACCATCCCGATGAAGATGTATTGCACAAACTCTGGGGGTTCTAAGTTTTGAGATTACATGGCAAGTTAAATTAATTATACTCCTCTCGTGCTCTACAACTTAAATTTATGAAAGAACTATATATTACAGACTTAAAAACAAACAATCCCAATTCACTGTCTCAATGCACTTATGAAACATCCTATGCTCTTCTCAAATACCAACTTTAAGTCAACTACAAGACTCCAAACAAAGCAAATGAAATCGAGACAAACAAACAAGATATACCCTTTCTCATAGATGAATTGTCCTCGGTACCGGTAGCGGGTGAAGGATCTACTTCGTTTTCAGTGAACTCGATTCCGGGATTGTCTACTGAAGGATTGAAAATATCAATATTAGTTTCATTATCACTAGCACCAGCGAGAGGCATGTCGTCCAGAGGAGGAGGTACTTGTGTTGCTGCAGACTCTGGCTCGCTATCAGGGAAGGCATCTTCAATATTGATATCATCAAAAGTATTGGATGTATCCTCATTTTCAGTAGATGGAGGTGGAGGTCCACAAATACCCTCACAAGATCCAGCTGGTGGCATTTCATTACCGTTTTCATCCATGCTTATGGCACTCGTGCAAGAACTTTCACTCAGTGTCATAATGCAACATTTCAATTCAAGGTCTTCGATATCATTCTGTTCATCAGTACCATCTTTGTACAAGCTCATACTCACAATGCCTCCGTCTTCAACACACTCCTCCTCCTCTTCTGATACTTCGTTGTTTGGGTCGTTGGACTCGATAGGCTCGATCTCGCCGCCAACATCACCTTCCACTTCAGTATCAGCTGAATCTTCCGTCCAAGGGTCACTACTCTCATCCGTCATACCCAATGACATGCTCATACCACTTCCTCCAACACCGAGGAAGGGATCATAAACCTCCTCCTCGTCAAGTACTACTGCCTTATAGCCGAAGTCAAGTGGAAATGACATTCTCTTCTCGTGATAACTTGGCCAATTCCAAGTACCCTTGGCGAATAAGAATATGTTCTCGCCATTCTCTATGATAGGAATTTCATTCTCATCGTTTTCAACTAACAACTTTGTAAAACTCATGACAGTTAATCCAGCATCGACATCTTGTGTAATACTTGAATCAATCAAAGTCTGTTTATCATCTTCCATAACTTTAATGCGAGGATCACCACCATTTAGATCATACTTCTTTACATCTCCATCTTCTGCTAATCCCGAATCAGAAGGTAATCCAATCACAGCTTGGCTACCAGTCATTTTCCCATCAGTTGATATACCAAATCCTAACCAACCTTGATCACTCTGTACCTCAAGTCGAGCACATAATATACCATTATTAGCTGAAGGTGGATTGGAGGGTACTATTGCATAATACATGACTGTCTTATCATCGAGTGTGTTTACATTTGTCAATTCTTCAGGACAAGATAAACTGTCGGGAGATATACCAGCTTCTCCTTGGACATCTTCTTCTTTATCGTTTTCTTCTTCATAATATATCATCGAACTATTATCATTCTCTTCTTCAGATTTCACTGACATACTACTAATAATGTCTGGCTGCTCATCTGGCAAATAAATCACTTCTGGGGTCGACACACTAGTAGTTGATGCCATACTATCTTCAGTACTACTCGATCCATCAAGTGTCAGGTCGGTATTATCAACAGTGATCACAGGTCCAGCCCCTAATTCTAGATTGATATTAATACTCTGTGATAGACTCGCTACAGTACCGCCCATATCAAGATATGCCTCTTCTTCATCTTGCATGAAAGATCCTTGCAGTATACGCTTTGATATACCATGAGGTATAGATTTGGCATTGATGCTTTTATATACTTTATGATTTCGTAAACGCTTTGCATCTTTCATTGTTGATGCTCCTTCCGACGATCCGACGACAGTCGAGAGGAGTAGGGGGATAGTGATCTTCATATCTCTCTTTTCTATCCAATTTAAATAAGATATTTTGTATCTCTACATACAATGTGGCCGTCCTACTTTGCTAAACAATCATACATCGTCTTCTTGACACGATATGCCATTAGGCTCAACATAATTATTATAGTCATCAAGTTGTTAATCGATGGTCATTGTGGGCACAACTAAATCTCACGGTTCCTTCATCGTTAAGCAAGAGCTTCTCTTAAAAAAATGACTATGTGACGGACACGTATCCTTTATTATTTACACTGATAGTAGTTGAGTTAGTTGCAATGCACTATCTATCATCACCGGATAAAGTCCACAGTGTATAGTACTGCTTTGCTTCTATTAATATAGATAGGTTTAATGAGATGTAATACTGACAGGAGGTAAGGCATCATGATATTATGTATCAGTAAAGTATATATATGTTATGCATGTTTATCATTCAAGGTTTCCACTATCAACTGGATCAACTTGTATTTGCATAAAGTAGTAATTGGATTAGAAAAGATAAGACTCAAGTATTGGTATTTATATTGAGAATAAGGAGAAGTAGAAGCGTCTCATCAATCCGGTCTTCTCATCGTTCATATTTTGGGAATCATTTCTATGAGTTTATACATATCACATGTACTAACCAAGAACGAGTAAGATTGAAAGCAGGAAGCCTGTATTAGTGTCAAGCAAAGCATGTATACGTAACAAACTCTGGCAACGCGAACGTGTTTATGTTGCAAAAACTATCTTATAAAATGGATAACATAATAAAGAGGAAACGAAATAAAAATGATGAAAAGCATATGCAAGGTCACCTCTATAGCATTACTAGTTTGCTGTGGAAAAGTAGAATCTACGATACCATCACATCTGAGGGGCAGAGATCTACATAGGGATATAGTGGTACGATACAAAGATCGTCCCCAGCCAGAGCCAGAGAACGAAGATCTTGATCTCTGCATTGATCTAGGCCGGAAGTATGGCAAGCACACATTCACTATTCCCAAAGAAGATGTTAGTTTCTTTGAATCTATGGGAGCAACAAACGGTGTATGTGAGGCTGGAGTTCGAAAAGAACTTAGCCAGCGGCAACAAAGCATGAGAGCATACTGTATAGTTGATGAGGATATTACTTTGTACGCGCCTAGAGCTGCACGTAGATTGCTCGCTAGAAACGGTATCAGGAGAAGAGCATGCAGTAATAGAGGAAGTGTCGAGGTTATTGAAATGAACTTGAGAGAAGTTGATGAAAGGAACATGGTTGTTGGGAACAAGTGGAAGTTAGAAGAAGCTGATGGACTTGGACCGCCGCTTGATACTCATCCTATTACATTAACATTTGATGAGACAAGCGTATTTGGGAGAACTGGATGTAACAATGCAAAGTCGAATCTTTCATTGTTTACTGATAGTCAACTTCGTATCGGTAGGCTAGCCACTACAAGAATGTTTTGTGGAAGTGAAGTTATGAATCGAGAGAATTCTGTCGTCCGCCTGCTGAGCAATGCATTCTTCTACGAAGTGAATGATAATGAGGCAGATGATGATATTGAACTATTATTGTATGAAGTAGTACTTGATGAAGAGTGGGAAGAAATAAAAGGAGATTTGGTTGCTCGTTTCAGTAGAGTATTGGAATGAAATTGAAGTGACTAGAAGATTCTCTTTGTATGCTACATGTATTGCTTTCCCCAAATATTAATATGTTCGATATTTGCACCATAGGAATTGCTTTAAACTTATGTTCTTACTTGTTTGTTCAATCTACTTATGTACAACACTTCTATACATTGACAGCAATCTAGACAAACTCAGTAATGGCTTGTGCAATATCTTTCTTCTGTTGACCTTCGTACTTGTAGTTTTTGAAGAACTTTGCCCAATACTGTAGAGACTGAAAGATTAGTATACAGATACCTTACAATTCATGAATAACACATACAAAAGCACATACCTTGATCATATCATCTCCCTCTTCTTCTTCGCCATTGCAAACCTTTAGTATTGCATTACAATTCTTGACAACTAAATCTTCTTCTTTCAATAATTTCAATATCTTGATTCCATTTTTAGCAGTCGTCTTTGCACATTCTTTCAACTCGTCATCTTGATGTATACTAGTCATCGCCATAGGCATGATAACATTCATACAAGCAAGTGGTATCATTACTTCCATATCAGAACTTTTTACAGCATCTGCTAATACTTGCGGTACTTCCTCAGTTGTTAATGATTCCGGAGATGTTAAATATGTTGCAAAGAATCCTCGGATACCATCTGAATGATTCAATTGAAGGGATAGTAATTGTAGTAAATCATCATTTGACATTATTTGTTCATCGTCGTCTTGTGGATGTATCAGTGGTATAATTTGAGAGGCATGCCCTAGTTGTTTCATGAAATCGTCAGTAGAAACCTTATAAATGGAGGCATTTACATGTGAGATTATTTCAATATAATACAATTTGTATAAGCACATAACTATACTTACATCATCAACTGTAGGAAGAGCATTTAGATTTGAAGAAAGATATGATTTGGTAATTGTTCTCGACCTTGGCACTGTATTAGAGAACGCAGTGGCATGACGAGACGTTGACAATATTGCAATGGAGTAGATGAGTTTCATCTTGTGAAGATAATACTATAAGTAAATGAAGAAGGATATCAATTCTATGTAGTACTGAGTCGATTTTAACTCTGCAAGAGATTGGGAGAGGATCCGTTTCATCGGCTATTTCCCCCCAATCCTCTTCTACTAAGTAGTATTAGCAATGGGCCAAGCAGTATCGAAAGCTACCAGCGCTGTCAAGCGTGCGGCCGCTACTACTACTCGATTATCTCAACAGCAGCAAGTGCAGCGTACTCGATCGGCCGCCGAAGCTGAATGGAAAAAATCATCTGCAGCAACAACATCAACTCCTCACAACCACTCATCTCAGGAATATGCACCAACAAGAGGTGAACCTTCTACATCTACACCATCTACAGCAAGCACTAATGATGATATAGATACATCACAAATGGAAATGCCACCAGATCTTATCAAATTCCTAAACGATGCCGGGCCATTGCAACGCACTCTCGATAAAGATCGTACATCCTCAAAGGTATATGATTCTCTCCTATCAAATGAAAATGAACGTCAAGAACAGGCTAAACAAGCTAATACTAGAGTTCGTAAGAAGATGCCTATAATATCAGCAGTTAAAGATACTACCAACGGAGATGATGGTACAATGGTAGAACGATCAACAAACTTTTCAACAACAGATCGTACTTCTCGAATATTAGATGAAACAACAAGGTTTGGTGTAACACGTGAGGATTTATATAGTATTAATGAAAAGTTAAAGGGTGTTACTAATGTTGATTCTAAGGAATGGAAGAAGATAATTCAAGATGAGTATAAAAGTATTATTGCAAAGGGTGATGATTCAAGTTCCAAACCTAAGAGTGATGATCTTAAAGATTTGATTCCATTTGAAAATTGCATGAGATATATTGGTGTCCCTGTTATTATGAAAGATAATGAGGGTGATATAATAGGCGTTTGGCCATCTACTGTTGACGACGTTAAACATTCGTCAGGTCTTAAAGTCGTTTCAGAAATGAATGTTGGATTTATTTACAAGAATGAGGTATAGGATTGTAAATAGTAAAGTACACATTTACAGTTAGTTGGGTGTGTTTGCTTCGAGCAGCACATCCCAAGTCTACAAAACAGAGAAAGCTATAGCTCATCATCAATAACTACGGAATGAAACTTGAGGTTTCTTGACAGTCTTGAGCTGAGCAAAAGGGTTGTAACTGATCTGCTCATCCTCGGGAGCATCATCATAATCGGCATCTGTATAGCCGCGCCCATCAAACGCTTTGTCAGCATACACATTGCCGTCATCTTCATAAAAGATATTATTATGCTCTGCATGATTGTCTTCTTGACCCATCATGTAATTGCCCTGATGAGACGAGTCTCTTGTAGCTGGCTTCTTCTTCATCACAGTTTGCAATTGGTTGAAGGGATTGTGCTGACTGAAGTCATCTGTGATGTGTTCGATAGCATCATCACATTGATCATCATGACGAGTTTGATAGTCATATCTTGCATCGGAGCCGTAGTGAGACATATTAGAGCCATATTCTTCTTCATGTTGCTGGACAGTAGGATCATCATGGAGGCTTTGTAGCTCGGCAAACAAGTTGTATTCCTCTTCAATAATGTTGTCATGGTCATCCTTGAAAGCAACTACCCGTGGTTCATCCTCATACGATTGAGGAAGTTCTTCATGATGATGAGAGTACGATGAAGCTTGGATATTATATCCTCTCTCTTCATAATGTGATGTGGTGTCACTCCTGCCAAACTCTTGACTGGAACGTACTGATCTTTCTTCATACGCCTGATCATCACAAGTATCATGGTTAGACTGCTCATAGACATCATGATATGGATCATCGTCTGCATCAAGCTGATTGTGCACTGAAAAGTCGGGCAGCGCGTCATACTGTTGATTATGAGTGGTAGTGGTGGCATCTCTTTCAACGTCTTGATAAGTTGAATCATGAATGGGTGCATGAAAGTAGGTGTCTTGACTTGCGTCGTGGCATTCTACCTCGGACACCTTCTTGAAACGACTCACACCTTGAGCCGCTTCCTCCTTCTCTGCTGTTGTCACTTCTCCTGTTGGGGCTTGGTTCTGCATCAACACGGGCCGCTGGATCTTTGCGCACTTCTCCCATATCTTTTGTACATATTTGGATGATTTTGTACCATCAAGCTCTTGTTTCTTACGCTTGCGTGATATTGGCTTGAACGCTCGCCCTACTAATCGAGATGCGTACTCGTTAAAGTGTATAGGAATATCTCTATGATGAGCTGGTGGTACATAATTAGACTTTGACTTGGATTTGGGAAGGGAAGTAGATGAATCATCGTTGCCAACATATATCTCTGGCACTGGTGGTTGAGACTGCTCTACTGTATCATCCTCCTTTGAGCCTTGTCTCTTGTTTTGAGGAAAGAAGCTAAACATGTCTCGTTTGGATGATGCATTATTCTCTTTTCCATCATGTGGCGGCTGACTTGGTTGTTGATGATGTCTACTGTTTTGAGAATCATCCTTGGAACCATAAATGAGAGAATGCCAGACATTTGTCTTTTCCTTATTGGAAGCACCACGTCGGTTTCGTCCACCACCATTGGCAATAATATTCGAAGCAGATCTACGGTGGTGAATCTCCAAATCATTTACAGCATTAGACTGGTGTGTAGGGTGTTGTTGCTTCTGTTTTAGAGCTTCACTCCATGGAATCTTCAACGATGGATGAAACGAACCGTCAGCAATCTTGCTAGCGATACTTGGTTCAATATATTCACCCAAGAAGGGCCATACTTCATTAGGATCAGTTTTATGATTTGAGCCAGCAATTGGATAAAGAGTTTCAATTTGCTGCTTTTCAGGACAGAATACTCGTTGATGACGAAAGGTACGAAGATACATCACAAATGGAAATGCCACCAGATCTTATCAAATTCCTAAACGATGCCGGGCCATTGCAACGCACTCTCGATAAAGATCGTACATCCTCAAAGGTATATGATTCTCTCCTATCAAATGAAAATGAACGTCAAGAACAGGCTAAACAAGCTAATACTAGAGTTCGTAAGAAGATGCCTATAATATCAGCAGTTAAAGATACTACCAACGGAGATGATGGTACAATGGTAGAACGATCAACAAACTTTTCAACAACAGATCGTACTTCTCGAATATTAGATGAAACAACAAGGTTTGGTGTAACACGTGAGGATTTATATAGTATTAATGAAAAGTTAAAGGGTGTTACTAATGTTGATTCTAAGGAATGGAAGAAGATAATTCAAGATGAGTATAAAAGTATTATTGCAAAGGGTGATGATTCAAGTTCCAAACCTAAGAGTGATGATCTTAAAGATTTGATTCCATTTGAAAATTGCATGAGATATATTGGTGTCCCTGTTATTATGAAAGATAATGAGGGTGATATAATAGGCGTTTGGCCATCTACTGTTGACGACGTTAAACATTCGTCAGGTCTTAAAGTCGTTTCAGAAATGAATGTTGGATTTATTTACAAGAATGAGGTATAGGATTGTAAATAGTAAAGTACACATTTACAGTTAGTTGGGTGTGTTTGCTTCGAGCAGCACATCCCAAGTCTACAAAACAGAGAAAGCTATAGCTCATCATCAATAACTACGGAATGAAACTTGAGGTTTCTTGACAGTCTTGAGCTGAGCAAAAGGGTTGTAACTGATCTGCTCATCCTCGGGAGCATCATCATAATCGGCATCTGTATAGCCGCGCCCATCAAACGCTTTGTCAGCATACACATTGCCGTCATCTTCATAAAAGATATTATTATGCTCTGCATGATTGTCTTCTTGACCCATCATGTAATTGCCCTGATGAGACGAGTCTCTTGTAGCTGGCTTCTTCTTCATCACAGTTTGCAATTGGTTGAAGGGATTGTGCTGACTGAAGTCATCTGTGATGTGTTCGATAGCATCATCACATTGATCATCATGACGAGTTTGATAGTCATATCTTGCATCGGAGCCGTAGTGAGACATATTAGAGCCATATTCTTCTTCATGTTGCTGGACAGTAGGATCATCATGGAGGCTTTGTAGCTCGGCAAACAAGTTGTATTCCTCTTCAATAATGTTGTCATGGTCATCCTTGAAAGCAACTACCCGTGGTTCATCCTCATACGATTGAGGAAGTTCTTCATGATGATGAGAGTACGATGAAGCTTGGATATTATATCCTCTCTCTTCATAATGTGATGTGGTGTCACTCCTGCCAAACTCTTGACTGGAACGTACTGATCTTTCTTCATACGCCTGATCATCACAAGTATCATGGTTAGACTGCTCATAGACATCATGATATGGATCATCGTCTGCATCAAGCTGATTGTGCACTGAAAAGTCGGGCAGCGCGTCATACTGTTGATTATGAGTGGTAGTGGTGGCATCTCTTTCAACGTCTTGATAAGTTGAATCATGAATGGGTGCATGAAAGTAGGTGTCTTGACTTGCGTCGTGGCATTCTACCTCGGACACCTTCTTGAAACGACTCACACCTTGAGCCGCTTCCTCCTTCTCTGCTGTTGTCACTTCTCCTGTTGGGGCTTGGTTCTGCATCAACACGGGCCGCTGGATCTTTGCGCACTTCTCCCATATCTTTTGTACATATTTGGATGATTTTGTACCATCAAGCTCTTGTTTCTTACGCTTGCGTGATATTGGCTTGAACGCTCGCCCTACTAATCGAGATGCGTACTCGTTAAAGTGTATAGGAATATCTCTATGATGAGCTGGTGGTACATAATTAGACTTTGACTTGGATTTGGGAAGGGAAGTAGATGAATCATCGTTGCCAACATATATCTCTGGCACTGGTGGTTGAGACTGCTCTACTGTATCATCCTCCTTTGAGCCTTGTCTCTTGTTTTGAGGAAAGAAGCTAAACATGTCTCGTTTGGATGATGCATTATTCTCTTTTCCATCATGTGGCGGCTGACTTGGTTGTTGATGATGTCTACTGTTTTGAGAATCATCCTTGGAACCATAAATGAGAGAATGCCAGACATTTGTCTTTTCCTTATTGGAAGCACCACGTCGGTTTCGTCCACCACCATTGGCAATAATATTCGAAGCAGATCTACGGTGGTGAATCTCCAAATCATTTACAGCATTAGACTGGTGTGTAGGGTGTTGTTGCTTCTGTTTTAGAGCTTCACTCCATGGAATCTTCAACGATGGATGAAACGAACCGTCAGCAATCTTGCTAGCGATACTTGGTTCAATATATTCACCCAAGAAGGGCCATACTTCATTAGGATCAGTTTTATGATTTGAGCCAGCAATTGGATAAAGAGTTTCAATTTGCTGCTTTTCAGGACAGAATACTCGTTGATGACGAAAGGTACGAAAGGCAATAAAGAAGGATTCCTCAAAGTCCAATGGCATTCGTCCGGCAGCTCTCAATGCACTAAAGATCTTGGATGGAGTACGATGTATCCTTACAAGCTTGTGAGCAAGTTTGATGCCAATGCCGGGTACACCCTTACAATAATCACACCCTGGAAGATGCGCGTTTGGCAGTTTTTGAAGAAGAATGGAGGTGATAGTAACTTCAGTTAGTATACGGCTTGCAAAGACAATCGAACAAAGACAAAGCAAGTTCAAATGAAGCAATCTAAATCACCGAGAACTCATATGATAAAACGAATGCAAACGCGGACTTTCCAGATATGATACACATGAAGACAAACATATCATGTGTGAAGTTACGAAAGGAAGGATTGACACAAGAACCTAAATCTTTCATGAGTTGAATCTCTTGTCCTTGGAGTGTATTCCAATCAACCTTGAAACATACTCGAGGGCAGCCATACACAAGCATATCCGAGTCTTCAGTAATGACCAAGTCAACTACATTTGTATGAGCAAGCCTAGCCATCTGAGCATCAGCCTCATAGGGTGCAACAATGAAGTTAATACCCAGATCTTTACAAGCCTTGATCAACATGTATCGCATCTTGTGAGTAACAGAACATGACGAGGCATAGAATCTCCGTGCTGCTCGACTGTCTTTTGCTTGTTCAGCTGTCAAGGCTTTCTGGAAGTTCTTCTCTCGCTCTTCGCGACGTTGAGCATTCTCTTCCTTCTTACTGGGAAGTGCATCTCCATCAATCACAAGTATAATATTCATACCAAGTTTCTGTAGAATCTCGGCCTTGTTTGTAGTATAGTTGATGCATTTCAGTTCAACCTGTGATGGCTTATTTTCCCCATTGCTACGTTGTTGCTTGGCAAGCGCTTTCACATCGCATGCAAATACGCCCTTGTGCAACCAGCTCATCGCGTCGATAGCCACAGTGAGGCCCCTGGTCACAAGTATATTCAAGGAGGTAGGGGGTAGAGAGGTTAGTATTTCTTGTAATAGTGCAAACATGCATATGAAACAATAACTGGCTTCTGCTTACCTGTATTTCTCAAGTGATACGGATTTAGTTATTGATTGTAAAGTTGGGAGAAGCCCTTTCACACCCATTATTCTTGAGTTTTGATTACTATGGGGCTTTTGATATTGGTTTCTTATCTCACAAGGTGGTATAGAAAAAGTCGTGTTTCGGAAAAGAGACACAAGATGTGAGCAAAATTATTGTGGCTGATTCTAAGCAGTAGCAAGTGCAGTACGATACTCAATAACAGGCTATTGATCAACCACTTGGTCTGAATTGTCTTTGGCCTTGCTTACTATTATACAATATGATGATACCCTGCTTATCATCTTTAATCAATTTTATTTGGCTTGAGAAAATTATTGATTTTTGCATAAAAAAAGTTTTTTCAAGGGAGCCAAGTCGAAAGTAATGACATGCTCTAATAATAAATATCTTTGCAATACCTTTGCAATAACAATCACCAATAGCCTTTGCAATGTACAACCTACAATATCCGCCGCCTTGACTCGGCAGCGAACTAGAAGATGCCAATAGACGTCAGTCAATGTTAAATCGGTAGTAGTATCGGTAGTGATAAATCGTATGTGGTCAGCTTGGTACTACTTTAAAAACGATATATTTGTGTATATAAGTCGTGATTCAAACTATATGATATCCCTAAACTTAAGCTTATTGATCTTTGCCTCCAACGCTACTACATATAGATTGATATTCAAACACTACTAACAGAGTACTTTGGAGCACTGTCAAGACACTTTCCATACAATTGAGCATTTGGATAGCTAAACATGGACGTATCCCTTGTCGCTGCGCCCACATCATCTAAGATTTCATCAAAGTGCAGGTGATGAAAAGGAGCGATACAATTTCCAGAGTATACAGCGGCGGCTGGGTAAACTGCTCGCTTCCATTTCAACATGTAGTCAATCTCTTGGTCCATCTCGGTGTGTGTCTTTTGATTCACAAGTTGGTTATCAACATATCTAACAAGCCAATTAGCAATGAGCTCAGATGATAGTACAGTACAAAAGGAAGAATTGTATCCGACAAAGCCCAAGTTTGGGATATTAGGGTTCACTGCAAAACGATAAAGACGGAACAAGCCATCTTTCTGATCAATAAGCTCGTCCTTGACATGATCAGGAAGGAAGGGTAGATCCATTGTCCATCCAGTAGCTTGAATAACAACATCAGCCTTGATCATGGTACCATTGTTCAATAGCAAGTTCTTATCGGATTGATAACACTTGATTGTACTGTTGATTGGTACAATATCTCCACTATCAATAGACTCGATTAATCCCTCGGTGACAATGGGTATCTCGCAGCTGACAGAGTTTTGTATCCTTGTAGTTGGCATCATGTTATACTTCTTGAGACCCAACTGAACAATGAGAAGAAGCTCAAGCATGATAAAGTTGATGTATACCAATGGCATGGTGATATACCAAAGTAGAAGTGAGAGAGCTGACGACACTTTCCATGAAGTGAACTGAATCTCTTGAGCTCTCATGTAGAGCACATGCTTGAAGTTGATGTATCCACCAATGAACCTTGGTACTCTCCAAACATTTCTACGCATTACCAGTGTCACTTGATTGGCTCCTCGTTCCATGGCAGCGTGAACAGCTACGTCCGTGGCCGATTTTGATCCTCCAATGATGACCACATCCTTTCCTTTCAACTCATCATCTGATATATCCTTGTATTCAGACGAGTGCTTGATGATTCCGCCCGTCTTGAGAAAATCCTCTTGTCCAGGATGATACAATGTCTTTGGATTTGTAAATGTACCACTACATACACAAACATAATCAAATTCCATTTCATATGCTTCTGATTCGTTATCTGATTTGATTTGCAATACCCAACCAATGTTATTTCCCTTTGAATCATCATACCTTTCCTCCATTGATAAGACTGTAGATCCGAAACGAATATGTTGAATCAAGTTGTGCTTCTCAGCATATGATTGTAGATAGTTCTGTGTGTGATTTATGTGTGTATCATGTGAGCATATCATGTGAGTGTGAGCATATCATGTGAGCATATCATGTGAACATAGATAGGTGTTGACATATGATATGAACAACAAAGGATATCATTCAATACACATACATACATAATAAACGAAACTTACAACAACATCCTGACCACTAGGCCACTCTTGACAATCCTCTGGAAACCCCATATCAGAGAAACGATACAAATCCTTGGGACTTTGTGTTTCGATTCCGGGATAAGCTCGAGAAGAGTGCCACACTCCGCCGATGGATGGTAATCGTTCAAATACAACAACATCATGTCCTTGTGATGAAAATGCTTTGGCTGCCGCTAGTCCTGATACTCCTGATCCTATAATGCCTACAAGTTTTCGTGGAGTGATATTGATATCATCGTCGTCGATATTATGATGATCAGTGGTAGTATCATCGTCGTCCGATGTTGGAGGTGATGATGATGATATGGATAGATTACTTGATCGTCTACCTGGAACTATAGCACCAGTAGAACTGCTTCTTCTTCGTAACATTGTGCGTGGATGATGTTAATTAAGTTGTGTGTCAGGTAATTAGGATAGGATTTTTTATTGCAATGGAGTAATTAAACGTAATCGAATTCTGTTTATCGTTTTTACTTCGGGGATATATATTATATTCAACTAATCAAGGATATAGGTTGTACGTAGACCTATGTACTCAATTAGCAGCTGTATAAAGGATATAGTTGTAGAATAGCAGGCAAATATATCGTTCTATTCACTAATAAATCTGAACATCTTGACTAAGCGAACATAAAGGGATACGTAGATCATATTGGAAGTTCTCTTAGATGACTACATGCAATTCTACAAGTATGCGAACTACCACCCCATGGAAATAGTGAATAATTTTGTACATAAACATACCTTGACTACGACATGGGGTCATCCGTCAAAAGGTTGCTATAGATAGCAACGGCACACTTGATTGATAGCTGTAGTACGCTTGTATATAAGTAGTGAATATTCTTCTTTTATGTATTATGTATCTGATTTCAGTATGAGCTTGTCTACACATTTGCTTAGTGTGTTCACATTCAAAAGTGCGTGTTTTGTCAATGGTATCATCATCCCATCAATTGCAATGCCCCAACAGAATGGATATGAACTGGAATCGATATCTTTGACTACATCTTGGACTGACATGTGTTTATATCTTTGTGAGAAATGAGTAAGTATGCAACATTGTGCATTCATATGGTTGGCTATATCTAAGGCCTCGGTTGTTGTTGAGTGTCGTTTTCGAGCTGCTTCCGCTTGACCTTGATTATCATGGAGGAATGTCCCTTCATGTAGCAATAGATTGATAGGATATGGAGATAAAAACGATTGACACTTCTTTGCAAATTGTATTGATGGTCTTGTATCACCACTAAAGCATAGTGTGAATCTTGATGTGTCTGTAGATTGTAGTTGATTATGAGATAGTGTAGATTTAAATGTAGGAATGTCCAATGTCAATACCAGTCCGAATGCTTCCCGACAATGTTCAACTTCTACATTTTGTAGAGCTTGAAATGGATAGTATTGAGGCTTTTGTTCTTGTTGTATCTGCTCGCTTTGTCTGGGCAGCTTATACTCTGTAACAAGTGAGATTAAATGTCTTGCAAATGGAGAGTACTGTACTTCCCTGTGTGTCACTCCTACATAAAGCTGTTTGTATGAACTTCTAATACTACTTCTTGCTGGTGTTGTTGTTGTATCATTGATCATTACATTCAAGTACTTGAGTACCTTTGATGGAGCAATAACTAACAGTTTGGTTGGTTCTTGTTGGTTTATACGGTTGCACTTTTGCTTGGCGTTGATGATTGCTTGTACGACGATTGGCAAGTCTCCATAATGATCCAAGTGAGCATGTGAAATCCAAATGAAACTAACATGGCTTAAATGTATCTCAAAAGAGTTCAGTGTTGATGTGTCTTTGTTGCAAATGTAATGAAGTGATGGTAAATGACGAAGTAGACTTGTTAGTGTACCCTCACCACATTCCAATATGGCACCAAGAACTAACGACGATGATACTCCGCCATCCAATATAGTTGGTAACAAGATACCATATGCACTGCTTCCTCTCAATGGAGATGGAGTAGCACAGCCCGTGCCTAGTATCAGCATATGGGGCGAGGATACATCAATAGCATCGTGAGGAGGTATCATGATATCCTCCTTGTTGCTAGTTTGAGATTCGTCTGAATCGCTACTATCATCCAAGTCTATCTCATTTCCATCAGTATTACAACTAACAGTTGCAACATCACATTTACCACAGAAACATTGGTCTCCATAGAATGAGCACTTTATAGATTGAACCGTGCTTTTATAATCAACTCTAGCTGTCATGTGTTCTTTGGCCTCTTCCTCCTGAGTTGATATCAAGCTGGCTTTAGAGCATCTGTTGTTTATACTCTCGACTCGGGAAAGGAATGAAAATGGTTGTTTTGTTGTATCACTTTCGTTCCATCCGTTTAGTATAACTGATGTACATGATCTTAATCCAAATGCTAATGTAGTATATTGCTGGTGATCATGGTCTAGTCTTGCGCTTGAATGATTAACAGATAGTGGAAATGCGAACGGAAGAGAGTCATTTAGTAGCTTTGACCTTTTTTGTGCCCGAATGAGTATCCCTTCATCAATATCAATATGATTGGGAGATGTAATTAAATGGTGTTTTGTAACATTATTGACCCATGATGGTACCTCAATTTCATGCTGAGGAACTCGTTTTAAGCTTTTATTATCTGTTCGTTGACGCTTGCTCGGTGGCTCATTGTGGATATCACTTGCTTCTTTGTTACTACCTTTATACACTGGGTCAAGGTGCAGTATAAAGTCTAATAACAAAGAGTCGTTTCGGCTAGATACAACCTCTTGTGGGAGATTTCGAAGTGTCTGCAAAGCATTCTGTTGTTGTGATGGATCTCTCGGTATGATTGCAAAAGAGTAGCTACCTCCTTCTTTATCACAGTCTCTTACATACTTGGTCTTTTGTGGAAGCAGCATGACAATATATACTATTGAATAGTCTCCCTCGGTTGAAGATGATAGATTGTTGTTATCACCTCCAGCTTCTTCCTCTTCACTCTCTTCATCGCTAGAATCTCCATCAGATGACGAAGATGACTCCTCCTCTTCATTGACTTCTTCTCTCTTATTTGAAGATTTATTCATACTTTTAGAGAACGATACATTTGAGGCACATTGGCGAATACCCTGTCCCCATATCTTGACATATGAATCACTATATACCTCATACCAAATACCATTCTCAGTTGGCACTTCACATATTCGAATTAATGGTCGTCTTCTAATATTGCCAAACATTGTATCTAGTATACCATCAACTGTACTACCAATACCTCCCGGACCAACTATTGATATATCACCGTATCCACTAGAAGATTGAGATATGCTGTCGTCAATCTCGGGTGCAGAATCAGAAGAATCCTCATTGATTGTGTTTTGTTTAGATGTTGTTGATGGTTGAGAAATTTTATATCCACTTTGTATCAGACTTAGAAATAAGGATGGCAATCCAATCAAACTTGCACCTCTCGGGTTATTATTATTCTCGTATACCTTATCATTATTATTATCATCAATGATAGTGTCATTATCAAATGAAGACGAAGTAATTAATGATGATATAAATATAGCTTTAAAGGCACCTCCTTGCAATAATTTGTATGATTGATCGGCAGATATACGACCTGTCAATGAAGGTATACCAGTTAGATTATACCGTGAAACAATTGTACCTTCATCTATATCATTATCTGTAGATTGTTTAGAAGAATTGTGTTGTTCATAGTAGATGCAATTTACATCAACTTCTGTGTCGATTTGGTTATTTTTGTTGATGTTTTGTTTGGTAATAGTACTGTCGTTGCATCGACGTATGGTAAGAAATAATGCAGGTTCAGTTAGTTCACTTCCATCGGTGAGTACCTCGATTGATGCCCTCATACCATTGCTCTCTGTGGTTGAGGTGGATATTATAATAAAAGTTGTGATGTGTGTAATTATTACGTCATATTTTGTACTTTTTTAAATTGTACTTTTAAAAATTTACACTGTACTTTAAAAAAATTCAGTACTTTTAAAAAGATACCGCCGTATTAGTACTACTCAAATTGCAATGCTTATTGGTACGTATCCTAGTGGGGTAAGCACTTCTATTGGAGCGGGGTTGTGGGTCTATGTAGATGGTAATATCTTTGAGGTATCCACAGCAACGAACAACAAATAGCATGTTTAGTGATTGCATTATCTTCCATTAATTTACCTTGGTCATCTTCCATTATCCTTGTCTGTATAAGTAGATAACTTCACCTCTTTCAATAAATCATCAATCCCTTCAATATACTCTCCTTTCATCGCTTTCTCGGTTTCCTCTCTTCCCCATCGTTCATTCATACTTTCTAATAACTTTATATTTCTACTCCATACTTTACTAGCATCACCTCCCAACTTATCTACTGCGTTTGTAACTTCGTTCTCTCTTAAAATGTGAAACATGGGATATGGTGATCGGTTAGTATAGTTGTCTACACCATCTGATCCACTACCATCAAATTCAAACTGCGGGTGGAATGGTGCAATTTGTACTAGCCCGTGTAAATCATGTTCATCCATTACATCTTCCTCTATTAATTGTATTAATGACATGTATCTATGAAAATCATCAGGATAGAACTCTGGAGCTACTACAACTGTTGTTCCATCATGTTGTTCATCCGATCTTGATATCAATTCATATACTACCGCGGCTGCAACATATTCATCATCATTACCACGAACTACTGATACTTTTAATTTATTCTCTTGTAATGGTTGATTTGCAAATGGACATAAATTATATCCTATTACTACCTTTTTAATCCAATTTAGACTTGTTGTTTTTATATCTTCATTTGATGGTTGATAGTTGTAATCTTCTGGCTCTTCCTCATATTCATTATCTTTATTGTTGCCACCTATATCGTTACCTGTGTCGGTATTATCATCCAATTTACTCTTCGTCTGTGTATTCTTGAGGAATTGATTTTGAAATGACTTTGATCCAAAGCATTGTGCATGAATTTGTGATGGTTTATGAAATCTGTGCATATGATATGCACTATTTTTATGATGATTGCTAAATGCATGACCGCCCTGACGAGCCGTCTTTGGTACCAATGCGGTTGCATAGCATGTCAATAGGTGGCGTTTAGTACGCATCATGGTAGGGCATCTCATGTGGTTGGTAATGGATGAGTGGAGATGAGTGGTTTAGCCAGCAGTAAAAAATATCTTTTGGACATAAAGAAATTTGACGCCAGCCAATATACAACTGTGAACACCTTCTTGCGCAGCAACAACTCTTTAATATTTACAGTGAACATACCGGATTATAATTTACAATAACTTAAATTATATTGCAATACAAGTCAGAGATCATTAGATCTAAATACTTACAACAACTTCTAAATTTTTATTGCAACGAATTAAAGATATAATACCTATCAGGCAACTAATACTTTAATTGGTTTATCTCCTGTCAAAACACTTCAAAACATATATTAATTTAAGATACCTACACGTTTATATAATATATTATACAGTCAACATGTCAAGTAGTAATATCTCTACCCAAGACTTTACCGAGGATAAGGATGCAAAGAAGAAGTTAGTTATTGAAACAATTGCAAAAGAATCAATACCCCGTCTTAGTGAAGCAATCAAGGATGGTAACTCAACACTTGATGCTACAATTCTCTCCGGTGGTATCACAAACTATGCCTACAAGGTGTATGTCACTGATGATCCCGACGTTTGTGTATTTGCAAAACTAAGTTTTGAATACGCTCTATGGTCTCCCGACACGCATCATGATTTACAACGCACCATCAATGAATATGAGATGCAAAAGTTAATGTGTAATCATGTACCTGATTGTGTAGTAAAACCATTGGCGTGTTTAGATGTACAACATAATGATCAGAAGGCAAAGTTATTACTCACTGAATGGTCTAAAGCATCTGAACAGTTTGGTAATCAGTTTGCTGATGGTGCTGTTGATGAACGTATTGCACCGAAATTGGCTGATACGCTTGCAAAGTTGCATAATATCAAGCACAACTTTGATGATTCGTTTAATGAACAAGTAAAGCCTGCAATGGTTGGACTATTACAGTTTGTCAAAAGTACTGCCGGTGAAGTCTGTTCAAAAGAAACACCCAAAGATAGAACAGAGGAATATTGTAAGGAGGTTGGGAAAGAAGATCTCCTCAAGATATTACAGGCAAATATTGATAATCTTGATCAACGTGATTGTCTCATCCATTCTGATGCACATGTGTTTAATATCCTGGTTGAATCGAAACCTTCTATCGCTGAATTAGAACAATTTGGTCCAGAGGGATTAATGAAACTATGTGATTGGGAGACTGTTATTGTAGGTCCGGTTGGTAAAGATATTGGAGGCGCCATCGCTGCTCCGGTCGGTTGTTTAGTGGGGCATATGCTCAATGGATATCGGGAAGAGTCTATTGATAAGTATATCAATACATTATTGGATGATTACACTTCCAAAATGATAGAGGCAGGAAAGACACAAGATGAGATGGCTATTATCTTTCGAAACATATTAGGATGGTGTGGCATGGTCCAGTATGTGGTATTCTACTTTCTTGGTGTCCAGTTGGATGCTTTTGGTGTCGAAGGGGATGACTTGCAGGCGTTCGTAAGGGATAGTATGGGCATCCTTGGCTTAAAGTTGATGAAGGTGGCATATGAGGATACAGATCATGTCTATACCATGGATACGCTGAAGACAATCTTTAAGAATCTAGTTGATCAAGAAGTTGCTTTGGCTGAGACAAACTTTGCTTCCCGAAAGAGAAAGATGCTCACGAGGAAGTCGTCACTGTTGCGTATGCAAAATAGGCGTATCAGTGATGCTTCAACATTCTTATTATCTATCAATGATTTAGAGGGTATCGAGGAATCATTATTAAATCTTTAGATTCTTTCAGTGTTAGTCAAGTCGGTATATTGTTGTGGTGGTGGTTAAGATGTCTGTTAATCCTTAAGCTTAATCAAGAGACATGTCAAGTGTATCGTGTACCACTACTCTCCTCTAAAAGATGGATTCGTTCTGCATGGCTTGACGTCGTTTGATGTCTATCACGTTTCAAATCTCCTTGCATACCATGTATGAGGGCCCTAGTACTCAATGAAGTGGCAATTGAAGAGTCTCCATTACTCTCGTGTCTTTCATAAACCTCTCTTGGACGACGGCAGCTTCTTCTTTGGAATGTTTGTTTCAATAAGAGTAGTCCTGCCATGATCAACATTAAACCGGCAAATGATATTGCAAACCCATCCCTTCTATTCTCGTTTCCATCCATTGTTGACATCAATATTCCTTTTTGCCAAAAGGCAAGCTTGTATCTAAGTCGGCTGCACATAGTGGTTAGTATTGTATCATGGAAAAAGGAACAAACATATCAAGTTGTTAGAGTATACTCACTGAACGGAGCTTTGTATTTCAGATGAAGCCTGTGCAATCATTGTTGATTTGCCAGAGTATAGACTGTCGCTTTGGCTGTCCTCCTTCTCCCCACTACGATTACTTCCATACACTCCGCTTGGATCTAGTTGAACGTCCTCTGTGAACATTCCTCCTAAAGCAACACTAGGAGACCGTGCTATTCCGCACTCGCCGCGGTGCCCCTTCTTTCCGCCTGTGCGTGCCACTCTGACATACCCGTTCTCGCCCCAGCCTTTGCCCCATGAGTTTCTACAAATCCAGTATCGCTGTACACTTCCATCTTCTGACAAATCTTCTCCATATCCAACAATCAACATAGCTGTTTAAGATTATAATAGCACAAATGAGATATGATAAATGAATGAAGGATATAGCCTGTTAAAACAAAGGATACACTTACCATGATCTGCTTGTGAAGTTTCGCACTTTCCTTCTTTCCCTTTAGTACTCATAAACACGCCAGATTCATATGATAGGAATGCAGGGTCTGCCCCTATCAAACCAACGGCGACTGGTCCAATGTATCTGACCACTTTTTCTATATTATCCTCGTGGTCGAGAGTGAGTATACCCCAAGTTTTAACTGTAGCAATGGGTTGATCAACTTTGTGATATTTGCAAGTGTCCATTGTTCCTGTGTACGGATAATTCTTGGTAGATGTCACTCCAAAGCGGTGGAGAAAATAGAAGGCGAGTAAAGGGTTGCCTCCAGCACAGCCTTGATCATACCTTGTATCACAATCAACAAGCTCTTGCACAGATAAGTCGGCAGTACTGATCGATTGTTGTTCAATTTGTTGTGCTGCTGCTACCGCAAACAATTGTGGATCCATATCTTGGTCATCAGTATTATGTTTCTGAGACGAAGCAAATGAATGCACATCCTCATAAGAAATATATGCCATATTTCTTGCTATTGAAGCCTCGAGAGTTCCAGTTGCACTTATTGCCCAACATGATCCACACAGTCCTTGGTCCATGGCATCGTGAACAATCGGTACGCCATCTGGATTATTGTCTGTGGCCCAATTCAAATGATGTAACCACTTGTCATTATCTGAATCTTTAGTCAACCCACCCATCTTATTCTGTTTGTCAAGAAGCGATGAATTATCTTTCGACTTTTTCATAATCTTCTTTCTAGAATGTCGTGTTAATGGATTGGCTGTGGTGTCATCTATCTCATTATGACCCCCTCCTAACCACCACCATGAGTCTCTCATTCTTTGAAAGACATTCTCTTTTGGTATATCACTTCCTTCTTCTAGTTGATTGATAGTCCTACCAAACTTTAATATAGTTTCATCATCATCTATTGGAGTAAATACTGGATTATGTTGTCCTTTTGACTTGTAATGAGGTAGGAAAGAATCTAATGTTGATTGTAGTGGGTCAAAGTTATCACTATTGGTAGTTGAAGAAGACTGTGGCATAAGAGGTAGTTCATGTGAAGTTATATCTGAAAATCTATTTAATCCAACTTTGTGTGTCTTATCTATATTGGTATTGTGTTCATGAACAAACAGTACACTGTGCAGGAATGCCTTTGTACGAGAACTCATTTTGATACTTGTATTTGATGTGTAATTACTAACTTCCCACATATTCCAAAATTGTTCTTCCTCATCAGAAAGTATAGGACGTTTATAATGTATAGCATGTTGTTGAAAGAGTGATTTGCAATCTATATTAGCTGCAGTACCTCGGATATTATTTTGATGTTTTTTCTGCAGGTATGTCGGCGCACTATCTTCATAACTCTTTAGTTCGCTATTTACCTGACTCTTTATGCTATTTGCCAGTTCGGAAGATGCACATGATGATAGTAGTGCATTATCATATTGAAACTGCGCCTCGTGGGGATGCATGTGTGTATTAGTGCCAATATGGTAATAATACCATTCCGAGTTTTTGACTGTAAGGTGATTCCTTTAATTTTATGATGGTCTACGTATCAACCTCATGTTCTTCAGTTCAGTACCTCAATGAGGTATGTATGAGTTGCTATGGGACGACGATATGATGTTATTCGCTGGTATCAATACTAATAAGCCATCAGTTATGTTACTTTTCTTTCTATTCTTCACGCTGCCAACTATCTCAACTTCTTTCACCATCCAACAACAACGATATGATCAACAACCAACATTAGCAACAAACAAAATAAAAACGATATCATGCACTCAACTATCAATGTGTCAATTAATGGGTATGAATTGTGCGGCAATGACAGACTTTACATTCTCCTTTAGAGGATTTGCAATGAGAGGTGGGGCTACAGGAATGTCCGCGTTAGTATTGTTTTGTTGTGTTATTATATGGTGTGTTCAATATGATTGTCTTGGTGATTTGGCCGCTTCACTTGACCTTTGTTTATCTTTATTTGATTGTCTTTGCAAACCGAATGCACTAACATATGTTATATCATCTCTCTTTCATCTTCGTAAACCGCTAAACTCGCATCTTCCAGATGTTCACAGTCATGGTTGGGGATTATGTTTCTATGATGGCCGAGGATTAAGAGCTTTCCATGACTCTGATCCAGCAAGTGATAGTTTGTTAGCTGATTTCTTACAACAGAATCCTGTGAAGACATTAAATATGGTATCGCGTGAGTATATTTGTATGATATGCTCATAACATTAATTTATATGATATTTTAGTATTATGTCATATATGATGTGTATTCACGTATCTTATAATTATATCATCTTGATTAAGACATAAGATATGCAACTAGAGGTGAAGTGAAATTAGAGAACGTACATCCTTTCCAGGAAAGTCCGCGTTAGTGTTGTTTTGTTGTGTGTTATTCTGTGTTCAATGTGAAGTCTCAGTGACCTAGTTCATTCTTTTGAACTTAATTTGCCTTTATTTGATTGCCTTTGCAAGCCGTATGCACTAACTTGAGTTACGATCGTCTCTCTTCATCTTCATAAACCGCTAAACGCGCATCTTCCAGAGGGAGATGTGGGGAATTAGCTTTTGCTTTGCTCATAATGGAGATGTATCAGCATTTGATAGAAAACAATTTGCATCCTCTGAGGAAGTTACAGATTGTCAATCAATTAATGCACCCAAGATGAGTAATAAAGTGAACAAATCATGTGTTAAAATACCTTGGATTGGTAATAGTATTGGAATAGAAGATACAGGAGAGAGACCCTACAATCCTATTGGAGCTACTGATAGTGAGGCGCTTTTCTGTTCTATTTTGAACGCCTTGAGAGCAAGATTCGATGTACTTCCCACTCTACCTATACTACACTCGGCTATACAATCACTATGCAATGAAATAGTAGCATTAGATGCTGAATATGAGGATTCAACAACTATACTCAACTTTTTATTGGGGTGCGGACCACATATACAATTTGCATACTCGTGGCCTGGAGCTAGAGAAAATTCAGAGGTATGGAATGGTCTCAATTATCTTGTTAGAGAACCTCCCTTTGGAACAGCACACTTGGCTGACTGTGATTATACAATAAATTTTGCAACTAGAACAAAAGATGACGATAGAGTGGCTGTGATAGCAACGTCGCCTTTGACAGATGATGAAGACTGGGTAGAAGTTAAACGAGGTGAATTGATACTCTTTGACGATGGCCTTCCACATCTACAATCTGACGAGTGTTACGAAGCAGAACTTAGAGATCATGGGTTGGAAAGCGATGTTATACCAACGACACCAACCTTAGAAATTGACATGAGGAGATATGCCTTGCAGCGCGAGTTCTTTCAAGCCGATGGTATATAGACACTCATAAATTCAATATTGGATTAGATTAGATATATCTCATGGCATGTCTAGCTCGAGCCGACTCCTCTCTTCTTCTTCTTTGCCACTCTTCATTATCCTGCTGCACTTTCCAAATATATCATCATCAGTGAAGAAGCATCATCTACATGCGATATTTCATGGAAGTCAAACCAGGGTGATGATAGAAGGATTGATGCGGGAATACGCTTGTCTTTTAAATATGAAATGAAAGAGATGTAAGAAGAATGATTTTAAAAAAAAGATGATGAAGTCGTATTATATGGAGATACTCACGAGGAGAATGGGCAAGACATCCAAGTAGTATCTCTCGTAGTCCATCACTAGTCGATTCTGGTATGTATTCACTCATATTGCATTCATCCAAAGTTTGTTTGCACGAGCTCGACCTGATGATATTAACATACATTGAACTTTTGTGAGACTGATGCAAAGCAAAACAAGTTGTTCAAAAGAAAGTCACAAACTTACAACCGATGAAACATCCTCAAACGGACTATCACCCCTAAGCATCTCCAACAGTACTAACCCTACACTCCATACGTCACTTGATCGTGTATATACTTTCCCTCGTAATCGTTCAGGTGACATGTATCGTGTAGTTCCAACAACTGTATGATTCATAATCGTACCATCAATCGTATCAGTAACTTGTTGTTTGGAAACTATACCAAAGTCGGCTAGTTTCACTTTGCCGGAGGAGGAAACGAGAATGTTTGCTGGCTAAAAATGTTGTTGAGTGAGGAAATAGTTAGCAGCAGCAATGTAAAATCTTGAGAGAGAAGCACCCAATTCTAAACACCTCACTGATATGGTACTTACCTTGATATCTCTATGCAAAACACCCTCATAATGTAAATAACATATTCCCCATAATATTTGATATGCAATAGCTGCCACGGCATACTCGGGCACTTTTCTATGTTTACCATTGTCAGATGTTGGTGGTGATAGATTACAAAACAATGGTGTACCAGGTGTTGTTGGTAATGAAGTCTTTACATCGTCTTGATTTGGGCTGCCAATAATATCTTCCACGTTATCATTATCAACATTATTACTTCTACTACTACTCATCAAATCAACTAAACTACCACAATCCATATATTCCAATACCAATGTAACATTATTCCCATATCCACCACTACCACTACCATTATCATTATCTAAAAATGCACCTTCTAATTCAACTAAACAATCACATTTAAATGTACATAATAATTTTAATTCTCGTATTAACATTGATCGTTTTGTTGGATCATGTAGTGGGAATATCTTTAATGCATATGTTGCTGTTGCTGTTGATGATGATTGCTGTAATTCTATATTCTGTACATTAGCGGTATTACAATCTTTCTTATTATCTTCTAGCTCTATATTTTGTATACCATTTACAACATCGTCTACACATTCTACTTTTCTATTATTATTATCAATACTAGGTGTCTTTCGTCTAGCTTTCCAAACACTACTACAAACACCTCGACCAACACAATCTTCAATGATTAAATCATCAATACATAATGTACTATTATTTATACCATTACATCGTAAGAAATTAATACCTATTGATAATCCCTCATGTCGGTAGGTATTCCCTAATGGTGATGGCGGTTCTAAATTATTTTGGTGTGAAGGATGATGATGTGAGGGTAAAGTAGTATATTGTGGTTGATGATTATAATGATATGTTGATAGTGGTGATCCTAATTGTGTATTTTGTTGTATATCAGGTTGATTGGGGTGTGAATTCTCTAGCTGATTTGAGTTTACTTTATTTTGCTGTTGTTTGCTGTCAAACTGTTGTTGTTTGTTCTCTGTTGTCTGTCGAGTATGCCGAAATTCATCACCAAATCGACATCCGTCGAGATTGAGTGATAGACTTGCTATATTTGGTTTTCCCATCCTTTGCTATTAACTATGTTATGTAACCATCGGCAGCCGCTGATAACAACAACTAACAGCCGGCCAACAACAAAATATCAGAGAGGGATTAATATCAAGGATACCGTTTCGCAGTTTCGCGCCATTATATTATATCAACAAAACACTCTCATAGGTATTATAATCAATAACCCCATACACATACATTATTATCAACCACCATGGATCGTATTAAATAAAGTAGTCGTTGGTCAAATAGCCAACATTATCTTTATAATTTGCAAGAGAAGTTGATGCTAGTACTCTTCCGAACACATAAACATATCATGGCAATTACCAATCTCATCGTCTTTCTTTGTGTGGTGGTGCATGTGGCCTCCACCTCATCTACACCATTGCAACAACCAAACACCCATGAATTGCGACAACAACAATCTAGTGTATCTCGTATAAACCAACGGCAGCTATTGCATACACACCTACAAAACAGTCCAACCAGTTCGAGACAATTAAAAGCAGATGATAAAGTAACATATCGATCAACACATGCCGGGCAGCAACACTATTCCTCAAAAGCTGCAAAGGGTACTAAATTGTACAAATCGAGTAAATCAAAGTCTGGCAAATCATCAGATACCAAATCTGGCAAAGTATACCATTCGAAATCAGCAAAAGGGTATACCACTGATATGCTACTTTCATTCGATTATGGTGGTTCACCAAACAAATCTAGCAAAGATAGTCCATCGTTGAATGAGTTGATACTTGACGAAATCATGTTAGATGATACAACAACAACTGATGATGATGAGAGTGATGTTGAGGATAGTACATCAGATGGAGACGATGTTGAGAGTGTAGTAGATGAGAATAACGAAGAAGAAGATGCACAAGGACAAAATGATGGATTGAGTAGTCTAGATGATGTGTGGTTGACTGATGATGTCACTGACGAGGGTAGTAACGCTCCATCGCCAACACTAAACAATGGCATTACTCCCTTTCCTACAACCGATGAATCTGAACCAGTACCCACTCCCAATCTTGAACCTGCCAATTTTGATATAGATGGCGGTACAACTTCATACGCACCTACTAAAGGATTAGATAATGATCCACCCTACACATTAGAACAGCGTAAATCAATCATCCAACAAAAGTGCAAGTCGACCATTCACTCTCGATCAAACTCTTTACTACATATAATCGGGAGCTTTGTGTCAAATCCTGAACAAAGTTTAGTTAGTCAAGAGGGACCGTTATATAATGCATTCGTATGGCTTGTACATTATGATGATGCAATACTATGTCCACCAACTGTACGTTTAGTCGAAGGAGGAGGTGTAGAGATTAGAACGTTGGAGATTATGCGGATTAAACAACGATATGTCATGGCTGCTTTGTATTATTCATTGAATGGCGATGGATGGAGTAACTGTTCGGCTGACAGACATCTGTTTACTGATCAGGACGGTGATAAAGAAGTCGGAAAGTGTTTGAATCAAGATGGTATCAGATTCTTGGATTACAGGCATGAATGTACTTGGTTCGGCTTAACATGTGATGATACACCAAAGATATTTGATTGGCATGAGTATATTGATGTTGATACATATCATGCAATTACTGAGATAGCACTATCTGATAATAATCTGGTAGGTGAACTTCCAATTGAGTTCTACAGAGAGTTGGATACATTACAAGTATTGGATATGGAAAGGAATAGTATTAGTGGTACTTTGAGTGATGATGTTGGTAGATTGAAAGAGTTACAAGTATTGAAGTTGTAAGTCTATCTTGCAAGTGTTTGTATTCGTTGTCTGGATTCTATTGTACTAATATTTTAACTCTCGATATACATCTATACGTAAAGGAGTGATAACAAGCTTGAAGGAGATATCCCGTTCGGTGCCTTATCAAATCTGGATAGCTTGGGTGAGTCTCTTCTTTGTATTATCTATTCACTGACTGGGTCTCTTTTTAGCCTAACATGTCTATCTTAGTTGTTCTCAACTTGGCTGGCAACAATCTCAACGGAGATGCCTCCGAGCTGTGTAGCACAAACAAGTTTGAACTGGACTCATTCGAAACCAATTGTACTGTACTGTGCCCTTGTTGTACAAGGTGCATCTAGTGGTTGACCACCATACCTCTTATCCTTATGTAAAAGCAAAAAGAGGTCGAGAAAGTAAACACCCACATCCCAAGGGATGTTATATCATGTTATTGTTTGAAAGTATGAGAGCAGAGAGAGAGAGAGAAAGAATAAACACACATCTCCGGGATGTTATATCATGTTCACTGTTTGAAAGTATGCATATTTGGTTGTTCATCAGAGGTATAGGCATATCGTTCTCTACTCAAAGCAAGAAAGGGAGAAGAGAACTATTTTACAAGAAAGACTCTGATTATAAATATTTATGAGATAGACACTAAAGCTTTTATAAAGAATCTCAAGAGCTTATTCAGTGTCGTTCTTCTACTCATGACATACTTCTTTTGAGCATCAATATTTAGAGGTTGCAGCAGCACTGACTTTACTTCAATTATATGCTACCTATGGTCAATATGAAGAATTTCAAACAACATCTCAATAAACGATCGTCCCTCTCACCCCAGATGAACAAAAATTATTACATCAGATAAGGAACCACTTCAACTATCATGTGATACAACTCATTTTGCCCCTGCGTTTCAGCTACCAATGAAAGTATCTCTGGTAGAATAAAGGATTCGTCCTCCGAGAGTAGAGACTCGGCTGATACGCCTTCTAAATGAGCAAGCTTGTGCCTTTTAGTGCTGTTCAACTGAGTCTGAATGATTTTATCTCTTCCAGGATTTGAGCTTTTGCTATTGATACGAGTTGCATCTTTAATGAGCTTCCTTAATTCCTTCTTTGTCGGGGTATCAGTTTTGTCCCTAATGTCTGAGAAGGCAAATGATCTTATAGACGTCAAGACATGGTTTGAATTGTTAGTCGCTTCAATAGATGAAACATCATTGAGTAGTTTCAGTAAAGGGCAGAGTCCCATATCAGACAACTTGTTATTCATCAACTTCAGTTCAGTCAAAGATGTGTTATGCTTGAGTGAATTGGCTAGTTCATCAATGCCGTCGTCTTCAATGTTGTTGCCAGAAAGGGATAGACTCTTGAGCCCCTCGCTATGTAATAGCTTGGGCTTACCAATCTTGTTGTAATCCAAGTCTAACATATACAAACGTTTGTGATTATTCATCGATGGAATTGTTGTAATGTTGTTTCGTGACAAACGAAGCTCTTCCAAGTCTGGTAATGTGCAATCTTCTAACGCAGAGATACTGCCAATGTCACATTGGTCAAGGCGTAACTCTTTGATACTACCTCCTTCCAATGTCTTCACTAACAATTCAAAATCAGTGGAGATAGAATTGCCATATAGATTGAGAAAGAGCAAATTACTGTTCTGCAAGAAGGGGATCATATGTTCTTTGTAATCAAAACTGTTCGGTTCCCACTGTGTGGAGTACATGGACAAGCTTTTGATCGAATCGCTCATTGTAAGCTCCCGAAATAGTGGAGTCATACGTGACGTATTCATATGTGCTTGATTGAGATTCACAGACTTGAGGACAGTGCTATTAGCCAAATATTTTCCGAGTAGTTCCCAGGCATCTTGTGTAAAATGAGAGGCATCTGATTCCCTCAAATAAAAAGATGTACAAGTACTGCTACCTCCCTTGATTTTACTGATCTCATTTCTACATTCCTTTGAAATTCCACTAGTGTTGTCAAATGCTAGCATAAATACTTCATCTTTCTGATTTTGTTGAACTAACTTTGCATCGTTCCATAGCAATCTTACATTACTGTAAATTGATGATGGTAATTGTAATAAGTCACGCAAACGAATGGGATCTCTTGGTACTAGTCTTACGGCACCTAATGCCTCATGAAAGGCTCGTTGCTCTTCATCCATTGACTCATCATCATCTACATCATCTTGAACATACGATTGTGTACACACGTTCCCCATAATTAATTGTTGTATTACTCTTTGTGTTTGTGTATGTGAATGTATATATGTAATGTATTGTAGAATTTATGATTATATGGTGTGTTGTTTAGTAAGGTCTTTTATCTCATTCCCGGGTATGTGATCATGTGTTTTATCTCATTCCCGCAAGGCAGATTTACTTTAGCTAATTCACCCTTTTACTGATTCTATTACGGATCAATTGTATGTCGTCAGTAATTGTATACGAATACAGCTATTCCTGTTCTTCTTTATGGTATACTGATATATTGTGTACTTGACGTTTATTATTGAGTTCAGTAAAGATCGTACCTTTAGATGCATATGATGTGCACATAAAAAAATATGTTCGGTTGAATCTCTCTCGTGCTCACTAAAGCCTACGCCTATCGCCACAAAACCACTGCTGGTCGACAGGACGTTAAAAACTAATGTATTACAGTACTGACGGTATACGAAATGCTTGTATTGCAATAGAATTGATATTTCAATTAGGTGCACATCTTATTTATTTACTAGCCGCGCAAGCGCGCTAGCCCTCCGGGGGCACCTGCGGTGGGCTTAAGTTAGGGCCCTAAATAGTGTTTTCCCCGGTTAGGGTGTTAGGGAGTAAAATAGTCACAAGTCCCTATGGTCGCCGATAGATAGAAGAAACCCTCGCCAAATAGTTTAATTAGATGCTCTTTTTTTAATGTGTATGAAATGCTTACATGTGGAATATATGAGAGAATGATCGATAGATGTTACGGTTGTGAGAGGCATGGTTGATGGATTGATATATCGTATCTATCTATAAATGGCAAATGGAATATATGAAGATCAAAGCAATCTCAATATCCCTCATCTATTTAGGAGCGGCATCTTCTTTCTCGGCCACTCTACAACATGAAAGAAGACCACATTCTTCCTACCCTTTGCTGTATGCAACATACAACCCATCAACAACATATGAGATATCCTCAACACACATCAACTCAGCCATTGATATATTAGAAGAACAGCATTACAATAAACAAGATGTACCGATCGATTCTATATTAAGAAAGTATATCAAACAATATTCTTATGAATTAAATTATGATTCAGATGAGAAAGAGCTGGTGCGAGATTTGATATTAGGTGTTGCAAGATATCAATACAGAATTGATTTCAAATTAAATGAGTTTGGTATTGATTGTACACCCGAGAATAGAGTATTGGCATACATTACTGCAAAACAACATGAAGATGGAGATACAATATACAATGAACAAGAAGTGAGAAAACTTATGAAAGCAAACAAATGGTTGCACAATTTCAAAGATATAGAGTTAGATGAAGATGATATAATAGACTTACAAACACGGTTAGAGTGTCCAGAATGGGCATGGCCGGGTCTAAATGAAGCCTATCCAACCACAGATGAACTATCACGTCAACTCAAAGGTCTACTACAATCTCCACCACTTGATTTACGAGTGAATACACTAAAATGTAATAGAGATGAGGCATTGCAATCTATACAAAATGCAGGTCTTGATGCATATGAAACGCCTTGGTCACCATTGGGAATTAGACTTGACAATCGTGTACCATTGGGAATGATTCCTGGTCTGTTAGAAGGCAAAGTTGAGCCGCAAGATGAAGGTTCTCAGCTCGTTGCTGCCCTTCTTGATGCACAACCTTCAGAGACTATAGCCGACTATTGTGCTGGGACGGGAGGTAAGACACTCGCTATAGCAGCTCAAATGAAGAACAAGGGAAGATTATATTCATTAGATGTAAACGAAGATCGATTGGAAAGAGGTAGACCACGATGTATTAAAGCGGGTGTTGATAATGTACAAAGACAAACTGTACAAGCAGACATGACTAGAAAAGACAAGTGGTGTAAACGGAGGAATAAAAGTTTCGACCGACTTCTAGTCGATGCACCTTGCTCTGGTGTAGGCAGTTGGAGACGTAAGCCGGATGCTCGAAGAACTTGGGGTAACGGTGAGCAAGGAATCGATCGCCTAAAGGAACTGCTTCCTCTGCAACAGCACATCTTGATAAGAGCCGCTAGACTTGTCAAACCTGGAGGTCGATTGGTTTATGTGACGTGTTCGTTATTGCCCGAGGAGAATGAACATCAAATTGAAGACTTTTTACAATGTGAAGAAGGTGAAGCAAATGGATGGAGAATAGATGCTCCAGAAGATTTTGTTGTGCCTTTTGAAGCAGGTGACGGAAGGTATCTTCGTCTGACCCCAGCAAATCATAACACAGATGGATTCTTTGCTTGTGTGCTAAAAAGAGAGGAGACATGAACTAAACAAACTCTATTACTCCAGCAAATCATGATACGGATGGTTTCTTTGCTGCGGTTCTAAAACGAGATAGTGATTGACCTCATTCTCTTACTAATACTTTATAAACAAATGAACTTGTTGGCAGTCTCCTTCCCACAAACATTGTCGACCAAAAATTGTACATTGCCATGAACCTCTAGACCGGCATAATCTCCGATATCATCTAAAAGGATATCACCGTTGCTATTGAATAAACGCATGTGTACTTTGGCTTGCAAAGCTTCGTTAACAAACGGCTGCATTGAAGTAAAGTTTACTGGGGCATATAATAGTACCTCGGGCACATTTTGTCTGTCTACTGTCAGTTCCAACCGATATGCAGGCCGACGTTTACTACTTCTCATGGACAGGTGAACTTCATCCTTTGAAACACGAATGTCTTCAAACTTAGCTCCCGACCAGGTAGTAAACGGTATAAGTTGAGAGTTGTGCCAAAGAGCAGCCGTGAATCCTGGAAACTCCTGACTAAACAAAGGCAGTCGAGCTATAGATACGAAAAGAGAAGTGCCTGGATAATTTCGAAAGCTATTTGTCTGTAACCATATCCAAAGTGAAGGGAACGATCTGCCGAAATCTTTTTCTGTGTAACCTCTGCCGTTGTCAAACGTCACTACTGATGATTCATTAAGTATCTGTTCGCCGACAGAACTAGTACTTGATAAGGTCAATGAGCCATGAAGTACATGATCAAATGATAAGAGCCCGTGAGTGCACTCGAGCCCTGGAATCCAGCCCACTGGTCCCATGGCGCCTAGCCGAGTCAACGAAACCGGCCAAGGAGAATGGTTTGTAAACGTCAAGTTTCCTGTCAATGTTAATGATGCATCGTCATTATCTCTTGGTCGTAAATTGAGTGATACTCCCGAGTGAGTGAATAGATTATTAGCTACTTGAATGTAATACTCTTCCTTCCCATTTGCATATGAAAACTCACTAGTATCGAATCTGTAGTAGTGTTGACGTTCTCCATTTACTCGTAACGAATATGAATGCATGTGATTCACTCGAGTCGGAGGTATTCCCATAGAAGATACCTGGCACTACGGCCATACTCATTACCTTGTCATCACTATCTGTATCTGATACAAATTTGTAATACCAACCCTCAAAGTATCGTTTGTTCCGCTTTGCGCCTTGATATTTATCAGGCTGGAATTTGAGTAATCCTGTCGATCGTAGTATAGTTTCTTGCTTGACAGCAGTTACTTGTGTGCACATCCAAAAGATAATGGCAACTACCCCGACAATTACTGGAACGGTGTGATTCTTTTTGACTGGGTTGGGATTCTTGTCAATCTCCTCGCTTATGATAGTCAAGAATGGAGCACACGAGTATGTTAGAAATAATATTTCAATAGCTATCATACCAGATAGATGGCAAACAACTCACTAGTCTAACTTGTTATCATTTGATGTAGTTGTCCCTTCCTTCTTCTCTTTATCTGCAGGATCTTTAAACCTCATCAAAAGATAGGATAATATTGCAACACAAAATATATTTGGCAGAGAACCGTGGCCGCTATGCTCAATCATGAGCATGAACTTGTCCAACATTGCAAATAGAATGAAGAAGAACCCAATCACCGACAGGAGTATGACCATGAATACAGTTGTCTTGTATCCCAATGTGGTGTCCATGAAGAAATACGGGAAAAACGGACCTATATCTTTATCCCAAACATTCATCATACACCAAAGAAAGACTTGATATACTCCAGCGAATAATGGAGCAAATGCGGCATGACTAAGCTTGACTAGAAGATGCGCGTTGCGCAGTTTATGATGACGAAAGAGAGGTGATAGTAGCTTTTGTTAGTACATATGATATGCAAGGGCAGTCAATAAAGGCAAACTAAGGTCAAATAAAACAGCCAAGTCGTCAAGACTTTATACTAAACACTCGAATTCATATCATAAAACAATACTAACGCGGACTTTCCTGGCAAACCACCCATTAAACAAACCTCGACCAGTACAAAGGCTGCATTAGCATCGTGCTGCATCAGTCCGATCCATTGTCTAAATCCAATAGTCCCCGATTCGCCGTGATCTACATAAGCCTTCGGCCACAAGGCATATGTAACAATAAATGAAGTCAATAATGCCGATGGAGCTGCGATCTCAAAACATATCAAAGCACCTCGAAGTATCCAGGGATTGACATGCAATACATCTTCCCTTCCAATAACTACCAATAGAGGAATAACACCACCCAAGAAGAAGGATATCCCGAGTAAGTTCCATCCCCAACTAGTGTAGAATCCTTGCGTTCGCCATCCACGTATGTATATCATACCTCCTTTCAATTTAGATCCAGGTAATTTAACAATCTTGAATTGACTGCCTGTCTTGATTTTAGCCATTGTGGTGTAGAGACATGTAAATGCAAAACTTAATCGTATAATTGCTAATGCAATTGGAAGTAATGCAAATGGACCACTCTTGAAGATTGTACTTGTAAATGTTTCAATTGTAGCATATTCATCAATTGATTGTAGTGACGGTAGCATATATAAACATATTGACATTACAATTGTAAATACAATAACTGTATGCAATGGTGGAGGTGCACTCTTGACAGTAGATTTGTCATCCGATTCCTTCTTCTCGTCCTTCTTCTCTGCCCTCTTTACAATATCATATGAATCCAAAGCAAACAATAATTCCTCCAAATCTAATTCTTCCTCATCCCCGTCATCAAATGTAACATGCCATAATCTATCCTTCTCATCATACTTATCAACAGTACCATGATAAAACTCACTACCAAAACTACGTAATACTTGTTTACCAACATAATGTGTAGCATTATTACCATTCGCTAAATGTATACCAAGTAATATCTCTGCATAATTCAATTCCTCTTCATCTCCATCATTATATGTTATGTGCCATAGACTACGGCTGTGATCGTATGAATCTATAGTACCTTGATATACCTCGTCATCAAATTCTTTTGATATTTTGAGATTAATGTAGTAGGATCCGTCAATCTCTACTTTATTCTTTTTAGATTGTTTACTCATTGGCATGATTTTGTATTAATTTGATTGCAATTGTTGTGATAATGTATCTATGTTCAATATGAGAGTAATTACTTGGTGACGTACTCAGAGATAGCGTTGGGAGTTTGATACTATCTCTGAAGTTTTATCGACTTGATATCTCCGCGCCTTGATACCGATTAATATCTCCGCGGCGCGGTCGTCTGCTCACGGGGGATAGAGATTATATGACTCTACACTAACCAATGTAGGCTATATTATACAGTTGCTACACTAGCAAAGCAAGCTAACTGACGCGCTAAGAAAAAATCCCTCAAGCGGATGGCGATTAAACTTATGGTACCTCTCTCCCCAGCCATCTTTCCCTCCCTCTATTAGTTGCAGCAATATGGACCTCCCCTCGGTGCCAGTGGCCGAGCTGCGTGGTCATAATGGTCCTATTCATATTGTTCGATTTACAGGTGAGTTGTGTTTTGATGGCGGCGGCTGGCGTCGAGTTTCACACATCATAAACTCAACACAATCTCATGTTTCTTTTATTGTCTTTGTTACAATAATAACTCAAACTCCTCTTATGTTTATGTTTATGTAAAACTTAAACTCATATATTATGTTTTCCCTTCTCATTTACCTTTGTTGCAATAATATATGTCGATACCATCCAGCTGATGGCAAGTATTGTATAACGGGAGCAAATGACAGGAGTGTACGTTTATGGAATCCAACTCGAATAGACCCGGCTTATCGGCCACCACCCTCGTCGACAACTGCTAACAATACATCATCATCAACATTTATATCATCACAAGAATACTATGGACGGCCCAAACAATATGAATTGCCCTCAGCATTACCAATGCAAACATATAAAGATGGTCATATGCATCCTATACATTGCATAGCTACTAATTCATCGTCAACTATACTACTATCTGCATCGGATAAGACATTATTGGCTACTGATCTAGTCACTGCTCAAACAAAACAAAGATGGTTTGGTCATACTGCTAGAATTGAAAGTGTTTGTTGTTTGGGAGGTGGAAATAATAATAACAATAATAGTAATGTGGGTGAAGAAATATATGCAAGCTCATCATATGATAGTACAGTCCGACTATGGGATGCACGAAGTAGAAACAAAGAACCATTAATGATGTTGGATGATGCAAAGGATGCAGTTACCTGTGTTAGTAGTGGGGGTAAAGGAGAGGCTCAGATTATTACATCAAGTGTTGATGGAAAGGTATGTTACATTATGTGCTATTATTTGTAACTATTAGTGTATATGTTTGTATACTAACCTATATGTTTGTACTAACCCTTCATCAATCTTCTATCTATTTATTAGATAAGGACATACGATTTACGAACAGCCCAACTCTTCACAGAAGATATCGTTCATCCAATTACATCCTTTTCCCTATCAAATGATGGTGCATCAATTGCAGCATCGTGCTTAGATGGTATTATAAGATTATGGGGATGTAGCTCTACAGTAGCAAATGACGATAATGTACGAAAGAAGCCTGTGTTTAGGAAGCTACATTCTTCACATAAAAGTAACAACTATAAGGTGGAATGTACGTTTACATCGAATGATGAATATGTAGTATCTGGATCAGAATGTGGAGATATAGCAATATATCCAGTAGAGTTGAATGGAAGTAGTAATTATGATACTACTACATCAAATGAAGCAACAATATTGAAACGACATCAAGGGCCAACTACGTCAGTGGCGGCTTGTCCTCAAACCAAGAGGCCATGGTTGATTGTATCAGCTAGTTATGATGGAACTGCAGTTGCATGGGCTAGTCAGGCACAATATGATTGTTGTTTATTGGATTAAGTGTGCTCTATCCAACTAGATGGATGATGAGTACGCCTAGGGGAGGTACGAGTCGCTTACCTAAAAATCTTGGATCTTTCAAGTCACAATCAAAGATATGATGCATGCAAATTACAACAAAGCCGTCTATTGATATTGCAATAGCTGCTGCTATCACATGAATCTACAATGAAGATCTATTCACCGCTTGGCTGTTTGAAATTCGGCCGATTGCAACAACAAAAGTATCAGAAGCTTGTTGACATTGAATGTATTGCTACTCCCATTTCAGGTCTTTCAATTAGTTCATCTGCTGATGATGTCAATGATGATGCACCAGTATGTTATATATGTTTAGATAATGGACCAGATGAATCAGGGCAGCCAATCCGGCGTGATTGTTCATGTAGAGGATCAGACTGTGGCTTCGCTCATATCTCATGTCTTGCAAAATTTGCTGAACAAAAGACTGAAGAGTGGGATGGCTATAGTGTTGGTGATTTATCAGAACCTTGGGTGATGTGTCCTTGTTGTTTGCAACCTCATCAGAATGAGCTTGCTGTTGACTTGGCTAATGTGTTTGTATCTTATGTGGTGAAAAGGCATTCAAGTGATCTACTTTTGTATCTATATGCACTTGACCATCTGCTTTGTGCTCTTGTCGCGAGAAGTATTAATGGCATAAAGATGAAGACCGAAAGTATACGAGTTGCCAATAAAATGTTGTTTGTAATTCGAAAACTCAAGACGGACTGCCGTTATCGATTTGATTTATGTATTACAATAATTGAAAGTTCAGTATATAATCGCCTTGGCCAGATTACTCTCGTAGAGGATTTTGATGGATATAAAAAGGCAATCAAGTACTTTGAGAAGTGTCGAGACCTTGCCAAGGCGGTGCATTATAGTGAAGGAGTTGCAATTGCTGACAACAACATCATAGGCACAAAGAAGGTATATGGGAAAGACATTAGTAGTGACGACTATCTGAAGCGAGCACTAGCATTTCATAAGTTACAGCTTGATGTGTTAGGACAAGGATCTATCGACACTATAAAAGCTGCTTTAAATGTCGCCATTGCTTTGAAGGGAACAAATCAGAGAAGGCAAGCTGAAGAGCTTCTTTCAAAGTTAATTGAAACAAGCGAAAGAGTTCATGGCCAGGAGCACAATATTACAAAGCTTATCGAATCAGAAAGAGTCCAAAAGGTGGCAATCGGAGTTGGCAAAGAGTGGAAGTTGTTCAAATTTGTTAAGCTCAAAGAAGATGGAAACAAATGTATTGTCCAAGGACCAATCTTGGAACCACGATGTATTCAAACTGAGAAGTTGTTTACTGTTGCATCAGATATTGTTTTTAGTGCTTAACTTTCAGTTATGTACAACTGAAGGGCGGCAAGATATGCCCAATATGAATGAGAAATGAAATTTATTTCAAAGTGAGTCTACATATTTTAGGCTCTATCAAGTGAAACATGGGGTAGGGCAACTATTGATTTAAGTTTAGTGTAGCCTCATATTACCCTGTATAATCATAATATACTGTATCACTCTCTGAACTCTGTTGTTGTTGTTGCTGCTGCTGAGCTTGACTACCTACTGCCATGTGAGGAGTCACATTCCCTTGAAGTGGTGGTTGGGCCATTCCGTTATGAATTGCTTGATGGCCTCCTTGGTGTGGATACTGATACTGAGGAGCATATCCTTGTTGCTGTTGCTGTTGTTGATATTGTGGCTGGTACTGCTGTTGATACATGCCTTGCTGCGGCTGCTGATATTGAGGTGCATATCCTTGTTGAGGTGCATATCCTTGTTGCTGTTGTTGGTAAGGGTAGGGATTATTAGGAGGGGGCATTTGATGCATCACTTGCTGAGGTGGATACTGGTTTTGATAAGGTTGCTGCTGGTAGGATGGGGGTGGTTGATTATAATACTGCGGCTGCTGCATTTGCTGATACTGTGGCGAACCAAACGAGTTGCTGTGATGCTGGAGTCCCCGGCCTCCTCTGCCCCTGCCACCTCGACCTCTTCCACCGCTAGTTCTCTCTCCGGAACCATTCCTATCTCCACCTCTACCTCCCTGATTATTACCATTTGCCTGTTGCTCACGAGGTTTACGATTATTATTACCCTTCTTCTTAGCTTCTCGTTCTTGTTCATCATCACTATAATATTGTTCATTCGGTCCAGTCGCTTCCTCATCATACATGTTGGAGGCATCACATCCCTTACCACTAACCCTTATAATCTGATCTGTATCAATTAATTTGACATGATCTTTCAAGACATATATGGCAGCGTTGGGATGGGATTTGAGCATAATACTTAATTTTCCCTTAATTGACCATGGATCTTCTTCTACGACCTTTTCTGGTATCTTTTTTGTTTCCTGATTATCCTCTGACTTTGTTTTGTTGGTATCTATATCTTCGGCAATCTTCTCGGCAGAATCTACCGGCTTATTGCCTTCCAGTTTAGCTGCCCCTTGAGCTGTTCCTTCGTTCATATTTGATCCAACTTCCTCCTCTTGTTCATCAGACTTATCAACAACTTCTTTAGATCCTTCTGCTGCTGCATCTTCCTCAGCCTTCTTTTTCTTCCCTCCTTTCTTCTTCTTCCCTCCTACATGGTGACCTCGCTCCTTCATCTTTTCAGTACTTCCCGGTGCATCTGGTAAACGAATTGCATACAATGGTCGTGATACTGGACCAAATACTTCGATGATCTTGCCGAGTATTTGTATTGAGCAATTTGTCTCGCTGTCTACCTTGTCTAATGTTGTTGCTTCCAACTTGGCAACCCCCTTCTCCTCATCCTCCTTATTCTCATCATCACCTATACCATCTTCAACTTTAATATCAACCAAAACCTCTTTAGTAATAACTACCAACATACTACCCTCATCTAACGCATTACCATTACTACTACCATTCATAACATTATGTGAATGATGCAAATAACTGGGAATATAACTATCAACAACAATAGTTCGTTGTTCAGGTATGTAGGAACGTATTGTACCCGCTATTTGTAACTTGTTTATAATTGTTGTATCTATTTGTATTGCGCCACTATTATCCTTTTGAAGTGTATTATTTGATTGGGTATCATCAGTAGTTGAAGTAGTTGAGATACCAACATTTAACTTCTCAAGTTCCGAAGTTGGACAGGCATATAAATCAATTTCATTTTCAGTTCGTGGTCCAAAGTGATGATAACTATATATTGGATGATGTTGACCTTTCGTCTTTTTCTGATTCAGTGTTAGTGTATCAGACTCGTCTGGCATTTGTGCTAGTTGTTCACTTAGATCTATATCACTGTCATTATCACTTTCTTCGTCTTTTGTTGTTGTGGTGTTGTTGGTATCCTCTTGTTTGATGGCAGTGTTGATGTCCTCGGCTGCAGTAGTTGTAGTATCAACTTTTGCGTCATCTTCTTCTTTAACGGATTCGCTAACCTCTTCCTCCTTAATATCGGCTTGTTTTAATCCATCATTCTCTACATTATCATTATCATCATCTTTCTTATCATCATCTAACATAATCTCATTATCATCTTCGTCCTCTTCACTACTGCTACTAATCTCTTCCTCGCTACTACTCTCCTCCTCGCTACTAGAATCATTATCTGCCGAAGCATTAATACAACCATAAGTACTACCAGATACATTGGCATGCATTGATGCAACGATTAAATCATCTACTGATTCATCTACTCCTCCTCCATTGTTATGTGTTTGATAACTCCGTTTGTTGTTATTCGTACTGCTGCCATCATGATGATGACCTCCCCCTCTACCTCTATGCCGAGGCATTGTGGCAATATATATGTTCTACTATTGATACTATAAACAAAAGATATGAATGGATGTAAATCATATCCTATTTAGACCAATGTGAATAACCTCGCCAAACTAGGGTTAGGATCGCTAAATAGGGTTAGGGTTAGGGTTTGGGTTAGGGTTTGCATAAAAACGCATATGGAACAATTCATCAACAAAAACATTACAAATGAATTGACCAACAGCATGATTGTAAGTCCCTCCACCATACTTTTACAGCCCCATGTTGGCGGGTTTCATTCCTCAGATCAGGAAAAAATCTCAATTTCCAGCCAACTTCAGGAGACGAGTTTGGCCATCAAGTGGGGGTATAGCAGCATGTAGGTTGCTGAATAGTAGATGTTTGGCATTGGTTGGATGCATAAGAA
>Ga0214478_100091_pt1 | contig 43637 bp, 35 predicted proteins | sample M1_20Mar14CPVII9_2_FD_178001 | JGI IMG/M metagenome (GOLD analysis project Ga0214478, IMG submission 178001) | Marine eukaryotic communities from Monterey Bay, California, United States - M1_20Mar14CPVII9sort6BwellD7 | ecosystem: Environmental > Aquatic > Marine > Unclassified | place: USA... | reverse complement strand
AAAGACAAAGATTTTGTATTAGATGGGATGAAGGATGTTCAGAAGGCGTTTGGAGAGCATGATTTGTTGGCTAATGTGAGATTAGAGACATATGATGGAGAACGATACTTCCATGTACCGCCACCTAAAAAGTGATACAAACAACAAACTTAAACTATGATACAAGAGATAGGCCATAAGCTACAATTTTTAGTCATTATCAGCTACTTTTAAAGGCTATTCTCTCATCACCGCATCATATTCATTTGCCTGTGATGATTACTTCTAATAAACATATATCTTTCCTGAATTAGTGGACTAGTTGCCACACTTGCAAATGTCAACATTACAAGGCCACCACTTGTATCCGTTCGCGCACTTATCACAATTGCTTTGATCTGTAAACCAATTTGTATTCCCCATAGCTCGTAACTCTGTCAATGTATATGGACTGCAAGTTGAGCAAGAGGATGTACAGTGACTTGAACTTACTGACTCTGTGGTGGTCGTTGTTGTAGTGCTTGTAGTAGAGGCCTCGGTGGATGTTGTCTGACTTGTGGTCGCCTGAGTAGTCACTTGTTGACTTGTAGTCGCCTGGGTGGTTTGTTGACTTGTGTTTGCCTGGGTTGTTGTGACAGGAGGAGGTGAATCGTCTGTTGTATAATCACTACCACAATAATTTGAATGAGTATTGTGGCACCCAGCTCCAGCCCCCATGAAGGCACAATCACTATCTTGTGAGCATGAAACACCGCAAAAGGTTCTGGCATGGATCTCGGTAAAGCCACATCTTAAACCATGAGGTCCTTGGACAGGAGAAGAATATGTCCTCTTGGGGATTGAACCACAGTAATTTGCATGGGTGCCCCAACAGAATTGTGTAACGCCGTTTACGGAAGGACAATCAGTATTGACTTGGCATACAGTATTGCAGTGTTCTCTAGCTTCTAATTCTGATCTCCCGCATCTTGGTTCCTGATTGCTCGTGCATCCATCATGAGTTGTGCTTGAACATAAACCGGAAGGCGGTGCTTTAGTTGACGTACTTTGGCTGCTGCTGCTAGTGGTTGATGCTACAGATGTAGAAGTTTGTGGTGCTTGTGTGGTAGTAGCTGTTGTTCCTTGTGTTGTCTGGCTTGTTGTTCCTTGGGTAGTATCGACTGTTGTCGTGCTTGATACAATAGTCGATGTAATATCGGTAGTAGATGGTGGGGCAAGAGTTGTCGTTACCTCTGACGAGGAACAGCCAGCCGTCTGTGATACTTCATCGTACACCAGAGCACTCCAGCCATTGATATCATCTGAAACGACCCAAAAGAAAGCACCGCCATTGCATGCAAACTCTCTATTATTGTGATCCTTGACCTCTTGCAAAACAGTAACAGCTTGGGCTGCATTAGTGTTCGATCCAGTAGCTCCACAGTCGGCGATACAGAACCCAAAGACGATCTTCTGGGGTTCGTTTTGGAACATGTCATTCGCAAGATTGCTATAGACTTGGTCTAATGATGGACGTCCGACCAGGGCACTTGTGAACCCATTAATCGGCTTGGTAATACCGTTGTAAAACTGGAAGATGCGCGTTATCACAGTTTCATGATGATGAAAGAGAGGAGATAATAATATATGTTAGTACATATGATATGCAAGGGCAATCAATAAAGGCAAACTAAGGTCAAATAAAGCAGTCAAGTCGTCGAGCCTTTATATTCAACACCTGCATGAACATGATAAAACAATACTAACGTGGACTTTCCTGCGGCATCAAAAAGTTTAATTTATCACTGTGCGTTTTCAAGATCTGGTAATATGGAGAGTCGGTAACCAAGTCTGTGTCCATAGGCGCGTCTATAGGAGTATCGAAAGAGTGCAGTGTGAGATATACTGGCATGTACGAACAGTTGTGATTGTATAACAGCAGCTAAGAGTCGACTTACGTGTAAGTTCTAGACCTGGAGCTAGAGCATCCAGCTTCTCTCGTAAGAGATGGGTCATCTCAGACAAAAAGTACTGTGCCTTAGCATCAGAGTATTTCGAAGTGACCTGTCCACACCCTAAGTGACGATTGTTCTCTGTATCATAACAATACTGTAGTTGTCATTGAAAGAGATGAAGAGAAGGATGTGAGTGTATGATTCACATATAAGAAGTGACTGGTATCATTTTCAGAACTGCGTTTTACTCACCTCATAGTCAATATCAATACCATCGAAGTTTTGAGACTGTACCATGCTCACCAGAGCATCAGATAATGCTTCCTCTTTGCCGAAGCAATCATCCCAGCAATTGTTTGAGTTACCAAACCAAGATCCTCCCATACCAGCCCCACCAAACGAAAGTATAACTTTCTTCCCAGCTTCTCGCCATGAATCTACGAGAGCCTGACTTCCACCACTACAGATGTCTACCGAAGTTCCGATGTCACATGAAGCATCACATTCGTTTTCTAATACATTGTATTTGTAGCTGACAGCAAAGGCTACAACAATATGTGTATAGCTCTCGAGCTGCTGCGGTGTCGGACATGCTTCCCAATTGCCCAAGTAAGCAATAAGGCGGGAGTCTCCACCAGCAATTTCAAGAGGTGGGTCATTATTAGGTGACCGTGTGGGATATGGAGTGGCAGGAGGTGTTGGCGCCGGCGGAGGAATAGGACTAGCAGTCGAATCTGAAGGAATCTGAGGACAACTTTCAGCGTCTGCAAAGCATTTATCTCCTGATAAACATTCACTATCGACTCCTCCGGGACATTCTCGACTACATGAGGCGTCAGCATCAGCCCAGGTTGCTCCACAATAATTGTAGTTGCCACCGCCACCATCATAAGGCTCCATGTATATATCAGGACAGTTCGTGGCATCTGCAAAACAGAAGCCGCCCTCGGAACAATCACTATCGACTCCATTGGGACAAGGCTGACCACAGGAGTCATTCGCATCTGCCCATGTCAGCCCGCAGTAGTTATGAGATCCACCTTGGCTTGTGGTTGTTGAACCTTGAGTACCTCCTGTTGTTGCAACAGTGGTAGAAGAAGCAATCGAGGTAGGAGGAGCTTGAGTAGTTACACCTGAGCCCCCACCGCCACCAGAATCGCCACCGCCGCCCGTGGATGAGTTCAATGAGGGAATGTCTACGACAGTAGTAGCCCTTCCAGCACATGCCTCGACACTTGGAGTATCTAGAATCCTCACTTCGGCACAATTCCAGAATTGCTCTGGAACGCCTCGACCGTCGGGAGGAAGACTAGGGCAACTTGCCACATTTCCCAAGTAGCTCAATCCCCATCCAGTTGTATCCCAATCATATTCGTCATATCTAAGCAAGATGGGAAGAGATTTGATTGGTTAGAGTAATCATACAAAACAATAAACTAAACACAAGATGTGCATAAACTCTCACCCTTCCCATTTGCAACTATTAGCAGTGAGATAATACCATTGAATCAAAACCTTATCTCCCTTTAATCCATCAGGCAACTTGTACTTATAGTGTAAGTTTTGCACATTTGGTGCAAGATATGCTCGGATCGGGTAGTTATCATCTTTCACTGCCCCATGAAGCTCATCACTAACAAATGTTAATGGATTTGCTGCAAAGCAATCCTTTGATGGACGAGAATTACATTCCACTGATTCATCACCGATACATTCATCCGCTACATCATCAATTGGACAAGCGTATACTTCGAAGTGACCCCTGGAAGATGCGCATTTCACAGTTTATGAGATGAAAGAGAGGCGATTGTAACTTCTGTTAGAACATGTGATTTGCAAATCACTTCATAAAACAATACCAACGCGGACTTTCTTGTGGTGTGCCGTCAATGCAATCTTAATATCAATAACCTCACCAGTTTGATAACAGGATTGATGATCAGCACCGAGAGGTTGACCATTGTAGTTCTTTGGAAAGTCATAGTTCCTAGAGCTTGCAATGATACCACATTGTGCGTCAATTCCGCCAATGTTGGCCGATTGAGGCTCCGTTTCTATTTGGGGTGTTATCGATATTAAAGGATTACTAGCTGTCATCCAGTTCACACCCTCTTCACTTGCAACATAATTACGACTTCGTGGTGATTTGAGATATCCATGTGATTCGACAACATTGTTTGATGGGATGAGCAACAGAGCCGCAAGGGCTACTACTACCGACGTCTGATAGGGTAGCATGTTTATTATGAATTGCAATAACGATATTGCAATGCTAGTAATATAGCAATCAGTGAATGAACAAGAGATTGCAATGCACTCAGTGAATGAATGAAGAGATTGCAAAGTTCAAGTCACTCATTTATCGAATAAAAATTATATTGCAATAAAGAAAATGCAATGGCAATTCAATCAGTGAATGAAGTTGAAGAGTTCAGTGAATGTATGAAGTGCAATCTCTCTTTATGGAGGCTGTTTGCTATAATAGAATAGCAATGGCAATCGGTGCACGATGATGAGAGAGTCAAGTGTCAAGAGGCTGACAAATACAAGTATTGAACGGAAAGACACAAAGTAAGAGGTCATAGGATACCCACTCGGTACTCCTTTACCAAGCCTTCTATGACAAGTTAGGTGCATTAGCTTGTTGCATTAGCTTAGTTGCATTTTCATTCATGCATATGATATGCTCATTGTAAAACACAATATATCAATCTGGAACCTCATCTTCCTTATACTAATAATATCCCGCTTAGATGTCATAATATCGGGCTCTTCCCTGCCATTGCCATAGTGATCTGTGTCAGGTTTTATACTGAGTATACATATTATCCAATATCCCCGCTACAGTTTCAAGTACCCTTATTCTTCATTATCTTGGCCTGTATCTTCGCAAACTCTTCATCCTCAATATCGTCAGCCGCTTTCTTCTTACCCCCTTTCTTCTTCTTTCCACCGCCATATCTATCTTCCAATCCTGCCATCATTGAGTCAAAACCAGACTGACTATTACCTCTAATTTGTGCAATCAAGGCATCCTCTGATGAAGTCGAAGCTGTCTTTTTCTTCTTCGTCGGCTTTGATACCTTTGCCGATGAAGACTTTTTCTTGACTGCCTTCTTTGTCGTAGATTTGTTGGATGATGGTTTACTATCTTCTTCTTCATCTACAACCTCTGCCATTGGCGTGTCACTCTCACTACTATCTCTCTCTTCATCAATAACTTCTTCCTCCTCAATCTTTCGTTTACCTCTTCCCTTTGATTTGACCTTCTTTGCTGGTGCACTACCCATTGTCTTTTGTAACTTGGATGTATAATCATCAACATCACCTCGTTCAATAGCTGGTTCAATGTAATCCTTTACCCATCGTGCTTTATCAACATCTGAGCTAAGCATTACACATTCTAACATTTTTGTTAAATCACCCTTGAATTGTGTGTAGTACTTTAACACATCTTCTTCTTCTTCGTCTGAGCATTTATATTTGACTTCAAATGCTTCAATATCCGCAGTTGATACCTTTGGAAATACGTGGTTGAAATAATCACTAGTGTATTGAAATAGAAAAATATATGAGTATTAATATAAGACAGTGCATGCACCAACTTTTAACAAATAAAAAACAAAAACTCACGTCCATTGATCCATCCCAGATTTGTTAGCTGCCAAATCATCCTCATCCTCATATAAATCCCCACTCTCATCATACTCTGCTCTCTTCTCTTCATTAGATAATATCGTATATGCTAATGATATAGCTGAGAATTTCTTCTTGGCCAATTCCTTCTCATCATTCGATAAGTCGTTGCTTAATTTATCAGGGTGGTATTGCAGGCACTTCTTGTAGTAGGCTTTTCGTAGTTGGGCCGGTGTACAATCCTTTGCTACACCTAGTACTCTTGTGTAGAGGCAGGCATCTTCACCGTAAGCCTCTGATAATATAGTTGCGGCTGACATCGTGTTGTGTAGTTACTGAATTGGTTGGTTAGACTCTTTGATGATTTGATTGGGCAAGTTGGTGCATGTGAGATGAGTAGCATACCTTAGAAAAATGAAGTCTACACTTCAGAGGATACACCACAGACAATAGAAGTACACAAACTTACATAATAGCGACGTGATATTCCTATCTAAGACGACTATATTGCAATAGAGACAATGGAGACAATGTAGTATGCACTTCACTTGAGTAAAATTATGAGAGTCGAATTTTAGGATACCAAAGGATACCAGCAACAGAGGATGGTGGATGGAGGAGATCAAGAAGACAATCATATGACATAACCAATTTAGTATCTATACAGTAGAGACGACATAATAGCTAGATAGACAGACATGTTATTCAGCACAGGAGGTTACTTCTAATTGATCTTGCACCATATCAAATCAAGTGTTAATGCCCAGTTTCCAAAGGAATCTACTAATTGCAGTACCAAGCTCTGAGATTATTATCCCAGTGGACACCAGAATCGCATCCAGTATGGATAAAAGCAGGATCAAAGTCGTACAATCCGTATCCCGATACATCTTTATCATCGTTGCAATACCATCCATCTCCAAAGGCACAATCCGATCCATATTTCTTTTTGCAGTAGTGATTTTTACGATACTTAGGATACGACACACCATCATCACCACAGCCCGGATGAATGAAAGCCCTATCAACTTCCCCGAACTCCGAGTCATCCATACAGTACCACGCTTTTCCTAAGGGTGAGTAATGAGCACCAACATTGTCCGAGTCGCAACCCTCATGAATAAAAGCCGTCTCGGTGTCAGTATGTTTTGAGACGTGTACGCCATCTAGACAATACCAACCCTTTCCTCGAGAGCAATGTTTCCAGCAGTACCCGACACCACTCTGACAGTTGGTGTGTATATATGCTTGATCGAAGTTACTCCAAGCCAAGTATTCGTCTTCCAGGTCTTCTTCCTCCTCGTCGTTGTACACCCCAACAGATACTAGAACATCATTGAACTTGTCAATGACTTTTGCAACTGAGTAAGATGTTTCCTATATGAGTAGATGAAAGGTATGATATCATCAATATAAGTGAGTTCTTTGCAATCAAGCGATACCAATCATTATGTGTCGTATGCACATATCAAATTAAATACTCACCTCCGATGATTCGCCGGGGATAGCTGTTAGCAGAACAAATGCTGCTGATGTTAAAGTTTGTAGTTTCATTATATGTTGTTGTTTTGTTTATCCAATGTAATTGATTTTATGAGACGAATATCGAGTCAATTCACTGCTTGATCAAATTTGATTCTGTCTTGTCATCTTGTCACGATAAGCGGAGTATTCTTAACAAGGAGAGCAATACAGCATTCTTTATACATCTGCCTAGCTTCGGTAGATGGAGTAGAGACGGTGCTCTTGGTTTATATTACGACTAGAGCTTGTTATGTACATAAGCAAGACTCTTTGTCTGTGAAATCTGCTGCTATGGGTAGTAACCAATAGTAATATAGGTGAAACCCCATGTTACGGTTTAAAACACAGAATTTTTGGTTGGGTTGAAATAAAGGAGGAAAGAGCAGGAAAGAGATGGTATTTCTACTTCCTAAACCATTGAGGAAGGAAGTAGGAGGCTGTGTTTGACTATGATTCCAACATGAAGTGATTCTCATTCCAATAACTCATCATATCCAACACATACTCTACGGCCCACTCGCCTAAGCCAAATGATGGTATCATTGACACAACTCTCCCAAGTAATGTTGCCACTGGTTGAGTCACCGTATTGTACATTGGTGAACGTAGTAGATATAGATTGTGTCGACTACGTCTCCAGTCTAATTCATCATGCTTGGCTTGTTCGGCTGATGAAGAGGGTGCACTACTACTCTGCCTTCCACCGATGCTACCTCTACCGCCGAATAATGATCCTCGACGCTGAGACTGTGAATTAGATGATGTAGTATCCTCGCCATCACTTAATTGTAACAATTTATCAGATACCAAATCCATCATCAATGAAATGAAATATGCTTTCCAGATACCAAACGAGTAGGAAGAGTTGAGGCTGGATTGTTTTTGAGGTATATTCATTGATGACAATCGGCTTTGTTTTTGATATTGACGAGTTTCGGCGCGGCTCCAATACAAGGGACGCAGTATGTGTAAGAGTTCTCCCACTGCATATACATAAAGGATTCTATGTTTGGACGATAGTAGTCTTGCTAGCCGTTTGATCAAGATGGTAACATTCGATATGATGGATGATGATAAAACGCTAGAAAGCTGAGAAGATGTTGGCGACGATGGTGCAGTTAAAGACAGTCTAGCAGCAATTGACCGACGACCTGTTCTCCTACCGACATACTGTACAATCTTTACTTCATCATCTGCATCTTGCAAATGTACTAATTCTTCGTATGGATCTAATTCTCCACCTCTTCGCAATAATGTTGGTATCCTCTCCCTTTGTTGATCATTACCATCTTGTTGATTACGACGACGTTGTTGTTGTGCCCACCATGAAATAGAAAGTAATGCCAATCTTGCTACAAACTTGATTCTTTCTAATCGATATGATGCTTGTGCAGCTCGTGACTGTCTGATAATACTATTATTCTCTCCATTATATAATAGTGAACGTGAAGAGTGTATTGTCGATCGACGAGACCAAGCTTCCATTGCAGGATATATACATGTGGTTGCAGTTAAAATAGTACGAAGGATCGGTACAGCTCTATTCAACCTCAATAGTATTGAATCCGATAATGATACTCCCTTCTTCCATTTAGATAATGAAGTGCCATTGTTAGAGCAAAGCCACTCATCCCTCTTACCAACAGTAACTCCCATCCCCTCACCACATCCCACTAATACTACATCATTTAACCAACGTATACTATTCCATATGGCATAATATAACTCTGTACTAATACCACTATGGTCATGTTCTTTGAATAAATATCCATAGAATACGAAGCGTTCCATAACATTTTCTAATAGGTCAATTGATAATTGATTTTGTTGTAGAAATGCGCGATATTTTTGTACTAGTGATTGTTTATTGTTGTTGGTGGGTATTGTCGGTTGTGTGTTATTTTGATTGTCTTGGCTATACTCATATATCATAGATGTTTCTGCTAGTGAATGATTACTACTCATTGACATAAGATGTGTTGCATTATTAGGTTGCAATGACCGATCATTTGATATGTGTATTGGCGGCGCCATTAATGGTGAGATATATTCTGCCGAGAGCTCTTTTCTAACACCGCCATTCCTTACTTCATTATCATCTATAACTTCTTCTAATGGAGACTTGGGCGGTGAGGTTCGTTTGTTATTGGTTTCTAGTGGCCTTTCAACGCTCAGCCAAGCATTATCGAGTCTATCATCTGTGGAGTTGCAACGGGTATCGGCCGCCACCGATACATCATTCATATCACCCTCTTGTGTATTCTTGTGTGTTGTGATGACATCCTTGCTGCCGCTGTCTGTGTAGGGAGCTGCCATTGTCAATAAATGGCTACTTAGTTGCTAATAATAATATCACCTCCTTAAATTTCACTTTCGCGCAATGCGAAGAAAATAGATTATGAGAGTGGAGATTAAGCAGATTGTAAGTCCACAAAAAATAGACCAATAGCAACAAATAGACATGGGTAGAGATACAACAACAGACGATGTAACAGAAGGCGATACAGCCGGTGGAGATGATACATACACATATGACGAAACTACCGCAGTCTCAACCGAGAATGGTGGTAAACGAAAAGGCAATCCAATACTTAAAAAAATATTTGCAAGTTGTGAAAATGATGCATTGGGTAGTGTACATAGAGCTTGGGCGGTTACTGTCCTTTTCATGGTTGTTTTCTTTATTGTTTCTATTATAGAAGGTGAGTTTTGATTTTGTGTTGTATATCGTGTGTGTATTGCAGTTTGCAATTAAAATTTATGTGCACCTTGTACCTTTGTGTGTACTCATTATTATATCGTTTACATTTGCAACATACACTACAATACAAACTGAACAAACAAACAAAACAAACATAAACAGCATCAAAATTACAAGAAGTAGGAACATCAGCATCAACAGCATTAGAAATAGCATCCTACTGGTCAGCAATATTACATTTACTATTAGCAATATTAGGTACCTTTATACTTAAACGATTTTCAACAGCGTTTACAGTGGGATGTTTTCTAGGTGTTACGGTAGTTGTATCACAACAAAATTTATTAATGTTTGCAGCATTTTATCATTATCAACATGGTAACGCTGTTACGAATGTTATATTTGCGGACTTGGGATTTGCCTTGTTTATGATATTGACATTCTTTAGTTTAATATTGGGACATTTCCGTCATCATATCATTGTCAAGTAAATATAGTACGGTTAGTTAGGTAGGGTTAGTCGTATTGGTGAGGAACAAGTTGGATGTCAAGGGATTTAAGTATATGTAATAGAATTGGGAAAGTAGATTGGCATAGAAGATGGGTTGCTTCAAACTTAAAAGATATCCCCACAAGCAAAAATTTCAATGATAACAAAGTGATCTTTTGGGGTATGGGGTTAAAAGCTTTCTCCGGCCGATTAACATATATGTAATGATGTGCAGTAAATTACACTAGTATTATCTTATCTATTTAGCTAGACACTCTGACAGCTCATCACTCATCGATAAAGCCACCGACAACAGCCAGAGATATGAAATTGAAATACAAACCCTTTCTAGTATCAGCTTCTAACAGAGCAGGCTCTTTCCTATACTTTTTCAAATGTGCCTTTTCTATCATTCCTTCCTTTTCCATCTCCTTCACAGCCCTCTTTGGATCTTTGAATAGATACTCGATGAGCTTTAAGTTGTCAAGTGTCTCTTTCATCCCGCCTATTACTTCCTCTGGAGAGAGCTTTTTTAATTCTTCTAATGCTTCTTTGTTCTCAGACTTTAATTTTGTTATCATCGCCATTGTCTCCAAGTCTTTCCTCGCTTCCTCAATTATTGCAGACATATCGGCAGCGTCTTGTTCGCTTAGGAATCCTTCCTTTTGATTGGCATCAGCACCAAGTTCATCTCCATTGTCTGGTTTACTAAGTGGCATTCCCTTTTCTAAGTTGTTCTTCTTCATACCAAATTGTGCATTTATTGGTAACAGTTGTATTATTGATAATATCAATAGAAGCAGTATTTGCAATGTAGAAGATGATCTCATATTATAATTTCGGTATCCTTTGTATTGGTCCTTGATATTCGTTGTGTGTAGTATAGGTATAGATGATAGATGATAAGGGTTATATGCGACTTATATCTTGTTACAGTAGTTGACGGAATGACGTATGTTTAATAACGTGTCAAGTTTTCAAGTTTTATGAATGTATTTCTGATAACCGTCAAGGTAGCAATCCGAGCACTTATACTATAGAGGATATTCAGGATATTAAAGGGTATGATATGGTATCACAGCTGTTTAGTTGTAGCAATCCGATTGCATTGACATTGATGACATTTGACATCAACCAGTGATCAACTCACAGTAGTTTAAAAAAAAATTACAGTCGGTACTGCTTGAAACTCTCCCTTCAGTTACCTATTACCTATCCGTGCATCTTAAGCATTAGTTTTATGATAAATACATGGTTCAGATTGGTTGTAGAAGCAAAGGTATACTATCCTATGTGATACATTATATGTATCAAACAATTTTAATAGTGTTGACCTGTGACGGTATCCTTTCGCGTTTGAAGACTGAATACAAGTGTTCTCTTCAATCATTACATTGGACACATACAAAACCATTCCGGGGAAGTTCTTTGGTGTGATACCATCTTTCTGGAGTGCATCGGCATCTCGTCCTACTTCTTCTTCTTACTACCAATGCCCAGAACCTTCTTGAAAAATCCACTCTTGGCTTTCGTTGTCACTCCATGATCAAACTTAAGTGCATCTTTAATCCATGGATGAAATCTTAGGGATATTGCACTTGGTCTATATGCCTCATCTTTTACTAATATTGACCTAATGAAGTCTTTTGCTTCCTCTGATATCCCATCCCAGTCAGATGAAGGGAATGTATATTCACCTTTCTTTATCGAAGCAAAGATCTCACTGTCTGTGTTACCATAGAATGGAGGTTTGGCACTTAGGAGAGCATAGGCTAGGATTCCTATGCTCCATATGTCACAGTGGTGTGTGTATCCTCTTTCACCGCGACTATCTTTCGCTTCCAACACCTCTGGTGCTATGTAGGAGTTGGTGCCAACAAATGATTGCAGCTTACTAAGTGACCCAAACGAACGATGAGTATCATATCTTTTGGATAGTCCAAAGTCTTAATAGAATACATGTTTTGATGTGAGTTGCAAGGAAAAGGTCATACTTATTCAAATCATCTCACAAACTTACCGATGAGACGGATATCAGTATCCATAGTGGCATCAGCCTTAATGGATGGCTTATGTTTAGATAAGAAGAGTATATTTTCCAACTGTATATGAATTAGAGAAGACGTCATGAGATATCATCATCATTTTGAGATCAATAATTACTAGATGCTAGTACTTACCTTGAGATCTCGATGAACAATGTTATGTTCATGAAGGTATGCAACACTATCAACTACCTTCCTTACAATAGCCGCGGCAGTTCTTTCATTAATAGTCGCCTTGGATTCATTCACGCCAGTATTTGCATTCTTAACTGTCTTAACACGATCTATCACATACTGATATAACTCTCCTCCTTTACACTCGTCCATTATCATATGTAGGTAGTCATCATCCTCGTAAGCGGCATATAAGTTTATAATTGAATAATGATTAACATCACTGAGCAAATCGATTTCTTTTCTCATATGCTTTGTTTCTTTTGTGTTATCTTTTTGAACAGTTTTCACTGCTAATTGTTTACCTGTAGATCTTTCAATCGCCTTGCGTACTATTGTTTTGGTGCCGCGTCCCAACTCTCGTTCATAATAGATATGATACTTTATATCTATATTCTCTTCTTTGTTAATAATGACGGGAGTCTTTGATTTGGTAAGACTTTTCGATAATACATCATCGTTCTGCGTTATGTACTTTTGTTGAGGAGTAGATCTCTTGTTATTTAAGCTCTGATTCTGACACTTGACTTTGCCTAATGATATTTCTAATTCGTCAACATTAGACAGTTTTACTGATTGTTGATGATTATTGTCGTTTTCTTCGTCAAGTGGAGCTAGTGCCTGCTCTGGTTCTTCGATATCAATATAATTCATAATAATCTATATCCTCCTATATCATCTACTGTGTGATATACCTGTTTGCGCACAAGATGTGTACTTTTTTAGCTCTGTATGTATAGAGTCTAAAATGTTCTAGCTCTCTGTATATGCGAGTCAAATTGTTTCAATTGTTTTGATTGCAATGATCTTCTGGAATAATGAATAGAGATAATACCACAATATCAACTTTATATCCTCCTTTGGTTGTACTTATGTTTATACAGAGCATCACTCTCTATACATCAATCACCATACTATCGTACATCAACTCTTGACTCTTGACACCTAAATTGAATAAACTCGAGAACTGGCGAGCAAACGTTAAGAACTAACTCGATTGGGTGTGGCGTGCAATAAGCAAAAATCTGAACACTTCTACTACAATATCTATCAAAGGGTACGATGTAGTAGTATCATGCGCTGTCGTCCTATAGCTTTACGTAAATAGAGTTTGACAAGTTTGAATACACATGAAAAAATGACATGTGGTATCTTGATTTCAAAGGGCCATCCGGCATTGGTGCTTCTATCTTCGCCTTTCCTTATCATCTACTTATCGCTTTGATTGCTTATTGCAGTATATCGAGTAAGGAAGTTGAAATAAATATGTACGCTTGCCTCAATAGTTGATGACATCGTATCCTTTGTAAATCCTAAATAATAAAAAAACAATGACAATGATATGAATGTGATGGCTGATATTCTCTCTCTCTCTTGGAATTGGTAATTGGCAACCCATCAAGTATTAAGTATTACATTTGGATTAGTGATCACAGCATTATAACGGCTAGTTGAAAGTTTGGCGTACGATATACTCATTTGAGCTAGTAAGAACATTGTTGGTTGACGAATAATCTCGAAAACATATAGATCAACTTCCTAGTATTATCAAAATCTACCAATCATTAGCATTTGACACATCACAATACATAGCCACCTTGCCTGTGTAGCTTCATCGTGAGTAGCAATTATACTACAACCTACATAGCGTCTCCCAGAGCATACAACATATAACTTAGCCATAAGTATCTCCCTCTGTTATTTACAAAAAGAAAAACAACAGTCAACATGTAAGAGAGCTTTCATTGAAAAGCGCTATCACAACACACAACAGCAGCACTTATACAATATGATATCACTTACTTGATAGACATCTATCAACCACACTGCGGCGAACGACATGCTGTACAGCCGGAGTACCGATTGTAACAACCACTGCCTCTCTTCCATCATCCAACTTGACACGAGTAATCTTCTCCTTTAAAGATGATGACTGGTTCTCATCCTCCCATATCAATTCACATATCATGGTAGTATCCCACTCTCCTTGATGGAACGTATGTGGACCACATGACAATGTCGCTCCACCAACTTCATCCCATAAATAAAGAGATGGTATATCCTTCTTGACGCGTTTGATGAGCTCTTGCAATGTAGTAGAGCCTAGGATATGATCTGAGGGTGCCTCGTCGAAGTAGTTTTGTAAATTCCCCGCTGATTGAATGGGTGTCGCTGGTACATTGATCCTCTTTCCGCTATCGGCACAATGGATCTGAATGGTTAGACGCGAGTTCTTCAGGGAATTGATAGGCCGCCATGAAGGCCGTCTTCCTGATTGCAAACTGTTCTCGTTGGTAGAATTAGTTGTCATGATTATCCTTTATTTGATACTGGCGATAGCCTCCTGAAGATATTTTTATAGCAAATAGCAAGCTCCTTACACTCTTCAAATGAAGAGGTTGAACTTGAAATCTTGTTGGTATCTTTTGGTCTTTTGGTATCTTGAGGTTTGATGGGGAGCGAAGGTTGCATTACGCTCCCTTAGGTAAAGCAACAGTGGAAATTCGTTTTTACCTATGTGTCTTGAAAAGATGATTAGTTTGAGACATTATTATTCTCTTATGTTATACTAAACTAATCGCGGAAGATCTTGTTTAGAGCCTCATCTACAAAGTTGGGAACGTCCCTCGCATTGCCATCTCTCACCTTGGAAGGGTCTCTGCTATGAACCGAGTGTACCACATCATCTAACTTCTTCCTGGCAGATGTTAGATGGGGGTTTGTCTTTATTGTCCATGTCTTTATTGTCCCTGTACGAAGATGCTCTTCATACTCTTTTTGGTCCCTGCTATCCACAAAGATCGCCATTGACTTTCGAACACACTCATGTCTCATATCAACACACTCCTTGAACTTGTTGATAAGTGCATCAATCAAAACAACTTGTCGAGGATCTTGAATATGATTATCACCTGGGCTGTTTCGAATAACTAGAGTAGACTTGCCATTTCCACCCGTTGACAATCTTTTCTCTAGTCCTGCTAGTTCCTTATCAACAGGATAGCCGCTGTTATGACCCAACCCTTCGTCTCCTTCATCTTGTTCTATAATGATTAGATGACCCTTGTATTCGTATGAATAATCGGCATATATTGCACCCAATTGAGTGTCAAATCGACGACGAAGAATAAGGGGGTGACCAAGTTTCAAGAGAGAACGGTAGAGTTGATACTCAATTGAATATACAGGCCAATCATTGACACTTCGCCGATAACATGTGTAACATAGTCCAGAATAACGACCTTGGCATCGGGTGGTTGGCATCGAAGTTCGATCCATAGGTTTGTTGTAGCATGGTATATGTTCACCTTCCATCAAACCAATTTGTGACTCAGTATTGCCAACTACTGGATAACCGGGACATACATCAGTTGCAGTAGACTTGTCCACCTTCTTCTTCGACTGAGCCATCATGATCTGATTCTGACGATAGATCTTGTGCCAATACAATGTCTTAGCAGTACATTGTTTTGGCACATGAGCTGTAGGAGGTGTGTATTCGTTACGATTTCGTAACACATTGAATGTAAAATCTCTTTTATCGCGCACTCGTTGGAGAAATACAACATATGGAATCGGGCGTAGTCCAGAAGAATTTATCGATGACATTGTACTATTATATACTGGTATATCACCCGCACGTACGCCGCACTTGTCAGCCTGTGACTGTGGCATAACCGCATCAAAAACAACAATTTGACCTCCATTACCTTCTAATAGGGAGATGCCGAGTTGACCTTCTTGACCTTCTTTGAATAATACAATTGTTTCTAATCTGTTTCTTGATAACAGATATAGTGGAGGTGGCGCATTTACTACATTAGTTGGCGATGGTAGTTGATGTATGAAGTCATGACATAGTTGTTGTTCATGTATCGTTGTGTCATTGGTTTGTTCTTCTTGTTTATCTTCTTGAGTTGGTGCATATGTTGCAGATCTATATAAATCTTCCCAATTGCCCAATATATCTATCCGTTGTTGTTTGAGATGGACTACGTCAACCTCTTGAAGACTATGCTCTGATTCCTTTGCAATTGAATCCTTGTCTAAATTTTTTGGGATGAAACTTTCTTTCTCAATACACCTCTTTTTTGTTACCGGTTGTTCTTCTTCTTCAATCTCTTGAGGTGAATCAAAGTGATCGTCATTAGTGAATAGTACTTCTTCTTGGTCATTGTGATATACCGTAGGTGGAGATGTTGCTGCAGCTGTCTCCTCTACACAATTTTTATTGGTACTTGCTGGTTGTTTCTCACGTACCTTGATAGATGATGGAAGAGACGCTACATGACGAGTTTTTATAAGCGGTGGCCGGTTATGAACAACACGAACCTTGACATAATTTAGCGGAGGTACACACTTCATTGTCTATTCATCATGGTGTATCTACTTATTGCAAATTGCAGTCTATTATAACAGCAATAGCAATGACATCTTTCCCACTATCCAGCCACACAATTTAGGATATGGGAAAGATATGACGTGATGCCGTAGAAGATATTACGTGTCTACCATTCATTGCAATATAGAAGAGAAGTAAAAGATATGATGGTATATTAGTAGTAGACACATCTCACCTTGCTAGTGTGTATATGTCTAGTGTTGTATGTCTCAATGACCGAACAACAAACATCTTCGGCATTGACAATGCAACAACAAAATGAAGTAAACTACCCCCAACAACAACTTTCACAAAGCCGTAAACAGTCATCTCAAGTTCCCAGTTCTCAGATGAGTCTAAGTAAAATAATTGTTCTTGAAACACAACAAGAACCATCTCCAACATCACCTACACAAAATGATGCTACGGATGAAACACAGAAAGATGAACAACTATCTTCCCAAATTGAAACATTGCAAGAGCAATCATTTCAGAAATTATTACCAAATCCATACAAGTTGGCGTCTGAGCAGGAGGAGGGCATTACACATCATGATGATGATTCATATTTAGGAGTTGAGAGGTTACTAAATACACAGCCATTATGTAGTGATGATATGCAAAAAGATACACAAAAAGATACAGATGAAGACGATGAGGTCAACTCCAACCTGACAGATGATTGTGGTGCCGACGCGTCTTATACCCAGGCACAACGGGACATTGCATACAATGATGGTTCTGTTAATAGTGACAGTAAAAACAATGACACATGGACATGTGATGTGTGTAAAAAGGCTACCTACAATACATACGAAGAGGCATTACAACATGAGAATTCATGTCGCGGTTCACCCACCGACTTATCCGCCACAACCAAAGAGATATGCACAAATGCATCATCAAAAGAAGGAGAGGAGGATACATCAGAGAAACAGCCAGCGTCAGGTCCTCGCTATGCAGTTTCACTTTCCCCCGAAAAAGTAAATGAACTCGAAAGATGGGCGGCGCCCGAGAACGACGAGTCTCAGGAAAGATATCATCAAGAAATGTTAGAAAACTGGAGGAAGAAGCGTGTAAAGTTGTCAGAAGATAAGGACCGCGGTGATACCGCGTCTCCGTCGGAGAACAAGGAATCTAACACTGTTACCGTATCTACTGCTACCAGTGGTGATCAATCACCTAGCGGGCAAGTGTTCGGGAATCAAGGAGAGTGGGAACTTCTTGTTCTAAAATCAAAAGGAAAAGATGGTGAAGAATTGCATGAAGTAGGGTATGGCAGAGTTGGTGATGATACTGCCTCTCAATCTAATGTGCCAACCGAGGTTGGTAGTTTGTCCTATTTGATTGTTGAGTATGGAAAGACTTTGAAAGATGATCCGAAACAAGTTGAGCTAGGTAACTTACCAGAAGCATCATTTTATCATCTTCGTGTGATGATCCAGCAGGAATACAAGGACATTCGACCTTTCAAGTTTCATATGGGTTATATTGACCTAAATCATCATCAAGAGCAATCAAGAAAGTTATCCACATATCACAATACGATGAGTATTGGGGACAATGTTGACGGAACAGTGGAACATCCGTACACAGTTTACATTGTGTTTGTGTCTGATTAGTCATACATATTTGGGGAAAAGAAGGAAGAGATCAAGTTTCATATGCTATTAGCAAGAGAAAGATACGATGATAAGTTAGAAGGGAATATATTACGGTATCCTGTTATCCAATATACTATACTTGTTAGATGTTTCATTGTTCCACAAGAGATACCTCCTAATGGTAATATAGTGATAGATGAGTACCCAATGTTGCCATATTCCTCGAACAAAGCCATTACTAATCCTAATCGGTGTAGCTGTGTAGCGATTGAATTACATTGCTCTCCCCATGAGCAACAACATGATGTTGACATACTACTTCTTGCCGATTGCTAACTAAGTATGTACCATTTACTTGGCCGGGGTAACAAAGATCGCTAAAACAATTTAGCGATACTGTGTCCCAACCGATATCTTATTCCCACTTGCTGGTATCTTGAGGTTGAAGTAGTTAAGGTTGATGCCAGCATTTGTTGCTGCCTTTTGTCTCAAGTTGTCAAGGCAAAAAGATATCTCCTCCGGAGGCATCAAATTATATGGTAGTGGAATCTTTTACTTGACCTCATATTTCTATGATATCATAGATAATATATATATATATCTTAATCCATCATCATCATCAACATCATCTCCCCATCATGGCCGACGTCGAAGATCAAACACCTCAAATCCCCGTCATTGGACGAGGTGAATCGTTAGCAACCGGATTCGTCAATCCATCTACAGTATCACCGCCAACTGACGAACAAGTTAAGGAGCTCGAAGCGCATAATGAAGAAGATGATGCAGAATCTGGTGATGAAGAGTCACCCGTGAAGGAACTTTCAAAAGAACGATCAGAGGCCATTGAATTGTTGGAAGAATCTAAGGGTTGGGTATTCCCCAAGGTAAAGGTAAGAATCATTGCAATGATATATTATGTCATATATTATGATGGATGGTGACGTATTGTCATTGGATTTCATATTATAATGTAGTAGGGTACATCATAATTTGATTATGTGCATATCATATGTTCGTATCATATGTTATGTTTATGTTCTTCTAGACTAACTAAGTTTCATTTCTTGTGTACATCATATGCACACATCATATGCACGTCATTATACAGCTTAATGCATGGAATCCTGAAGATCAGAAGCAGTGGGAGGCCGTTGGAAAATTCATTGCAAAGCGTAATCTCCTAGCAAGTATTCCCAACTTGTTATGTGGATTTGGCGTGTGGTTAGTATGGTCAGTGATTGCTACCAAGATCCAGAAGATGCATGACATTGACCCCAATGTGTATCCATTTTCTGACTGGGGAAGTCCTCAGGTATGTTTCTGTGAAGTTTGCATGTGCCCAATGCTGCTTATATGATATGCATTGCAATAGTGATCATATGATATGCTCACATATGCTCCTCTCATCTGCTTCATTTTTCAGGGCAAGGATTACCGCGCAACACTATTCCTCCTACCTGGAGTTGCAGGTCTATCTGGTGGTACGCTAAGGATCCCAAATGCATTCTTAACACAAGTTGCCGGTGGTAGAAACGTAGTCTACTCCACATCAATCTTGCTGTGCATCCCTATGATCATTGCAGGCATTGTCCTATCAGATAGTGACTGCCCTTTCAATGCTCTTATTGCATGTGCTTTGCTTAGTGGAGTAGGTGGTGGAGCATTTGCCTCGTCAATGAGTAACATCTCATTCTATTATCCAAAACGTCTACAAGGCATGGTAAGAAGAGAGCTCTTCTTCGCATACTCTATCTGTTTTTGTTTCTGTGTCATCTCTAACATTCTCTCTCTCTCTAACAATATCCATACAGGCCCTTGGATATAATGGTGGCTTAGGTAACTTGGGTGTCTCTATCTCACAGCTGCTTGCTCCGATTTTCATGTCTGGAGCATTTGGCAAGGCACCTGTTGCTCCGTCTGGCATCAGTGGATGGTAAGTATTATATTGATATGTGCATATAAGATTATGACTTAAGCATCTAACCATTAAACATGATCACACGACTTTCATACATATATCAGGCCAGCAAATGCTGGATGGTTGTGGTTCCCGTTGTGTGCCTTCTCGGCCATCCTTGCCTTCTTCTACATGTCCAATCAGCCCAACCACGGCGAGAAGAAGAACATCGTAAGCTTGATCAACTACTATTGGATGGAGTGCATGGGCTTCCTGGCCTCCTTCATTGGCGTCATCACGCTCATCTCCACTCGCAATGCGTCCATGCTCGGCTCTCCAGGAGGACAAGTCGCCCACAAGTTCCTTCTCGTACTTCTTGCAGCATTCTGTGAGCATGTATTCATGATGTTAAGTCCCAAGAAGGCACGTGAGAGAGTGAAGACACAAGTTGTCATCTTCAAACGTAAGCATAATTACATCATGACATGGCTATATATCATGTGCTTCGGCTCATTCATTGGGTACTCTGGAAGTTTCCCCAAGCTCATTGTTGACTTGTTCGGGTATTTGCAAGGAGATGGCTGCATCGTTGATAAAGTCTTTACTCTCGGAACTTCTGAAGCTGCATGTGCTGCCTCTGGGGGAGAGTATGTAACAGACTATGACTATCCTAATCCAAATGCCCCCAATGGATCTGCCGTTGCATGGCTTGGTGCATTCGTGGGTTCCCTTATTCGTCCCGTCGGAGGCATCATGGCTGATAAATACGGAGGGGCTAAGATGACTATGATTGCTATTGTTTGGACTACTATTGCAGCCTTTGGTCAAGGAGCCTTAGTTCAAGCTTGCCGCCAGTTGGATGATCCCACTAAATACTATGGTGTATTCATCTTCCTCTTCCTCTGTCTGTTCCTTGGTACTGGTAAGACATCGTTTGTTTCATTTCTGTTATGTATGATAAGCTTGATAATCAACAGTCCATCTAACCAATATATATACTACATCTCGTCTTCTGTTGTTAGGTTTCATGAACGGAACTACCTTCCGCACCATTGGTGTTCTCTTCCCACCCGAAGAGGCAGGTCCCGTTCTAGGTTGGTCGTCTGCCATTGCATCTTACGGCGCCTTCATCATTCCCGTTATGTTTGGAATTGCTCTCAAGGCCGGTGCACCCGAAGTTACCTTCTATGGATTAGGTGGATATTATGTCACTTGTGCCATTCTGAACTTCTGGTATTACTTGAGGCCTGGATGTGAGAAGCCCGGCGTATAAAGTATTGTCGAGTTACTGATAGTGTTGTGTTGTTATCATTAAAATTAAAGAAGACCTGTTTGATTTAGTATATATTGGCTAATGTTTGCTCGAGCAGTAAGACATAAACATTCATTGCATGCATATTAGTATTTCTTATGTTAGCGGTATCCTAAAGGATACACTTCACACAATAAACAATCTCAACTCACATAAGTGGTGTATTGTTACGCGGCAGCTGCAGGCTTCTTGTCATCTATCTGATACCTCTCTCTAACTCCTTATCATGATAATCTAGATAATCCTATCATCCTCATTAATCATTCGTCACTCAATCAATAACTTCCCATTCAGTTATCAAAGACTCCCAATTACAACGAGTGAGTGAGAGAGCTCTAGCCTTCTACGAAGCCTGGATAATTATAATTATAATTATAATTATACACCAACTACCACACATCATAAACAAAGACAAAGACCAATATTATGTCAAATCCATTTGCTTCGTTTGATCCATTTGCAGCGGCGGCTCCATCTCCGTCTAATAATAACGAAGATGATGATAAGAATAAACCAACCACAGCCACAACAAACAACACAGCAACAATAGCAATTGCAAATCCCTTCGATCAATTTGGACAAGCAGCACAATCCAACCTTCAAACAGCCCAGGCAAACATTACCGATATATGGCAAAATGTAACAAATAGTTCAGTGAATATCCTTGGTAGTATTGATAAGTTGGAGAATAAAACTACAACTACTGATAATATCTCTTCGTCTTTACACAGCAGTAGCAATAGTACTGCATCATTACATAAAAGTACTATAAAGAAGAGTTATAAACGTATAGTACCCTACAATTCACCAAATATTGAAACTTTGGAACGAAATTGGGATCCTTGGTTATACATTGCTACCAACTCCAACTCTTCTCAACAACCAAATCAATGGAAGAATGGTGGGAATATTAATACATATCTAATAATACAAGCTAATAATGGCTGTTGTTTGGAGGGGGGTGTTGAAAGTTTATTAAAATGGAATAAGTCCAAGGGAAGGAGTAACAGTGGTAATAGTTTAGAGAGGAGTGATTCATTTGGTGATTCTACATCTTTGTCGTTTGGTGACGACACAACAAGTAGTTTTACCAACAGTAGTACCTCTACCAAATCAACGTCAGACAGCAATAAACAATCTATAGGAAGTTCAATGAAATTTCTAAAATCTGGATTGAAAAAAGCACAACAGAGTATAGAAAGAAGTGTTACCACAATGGCAATTAAGGCAGATGGGGGTAAGAATCGTGATCAGTTATGTGTCTCTTTACATTATTTAGGTGGTAGTAGTGTTGATAATGATGGAGTTCGAATGAGCATGGCAAATGCATTAGGGTTGCATATCAACAGTGGTGAATTGAATGATGTATGTTTATCACGTACTGAATGGGTGGAATTACCTCCTCCCTCTGATAATGGTGAAAATTCTGAAGCAAAGGGATTATTATTCTCAATACCATTATGTGTTCCTGACCTTTCCTTTTTAGCAGATCAAGAAGGTAGTAGTGTACCATTGACTATACGATTATATCTTCGATCAGGTGCTACACTATTAAAGGCCGTGGCAAATCGAGAATATTGTATTGGTGAGAGTTCAATATTGTATTCAAATATTATGCAACTAATGAATAGTGGAGGTGTTGGACAACAACAACAACCACCAAAGTGTGGTTCGATTAATGTACCATTCACCAAAGGAATGTTGGCTGAACAATCATCATTCTTTAAACGAAGTAGTTATGGTACTGTTGAGCCGGCCGCATTGCACATTACGGCCACACCAAGGATTAAATTTAGTCCACCATGCACTTTTGGTTGGACTTTAACTGATCCTGTTTCGTCGTCACCTCCTCCGCCATTGGCAGATGAGGGACAACAATTGAATTGGATGAAAATGTTTCAACTTCCCTTGGATAAGGGCTATGTCTTTCAACAACAGCAGCAGCAACAGCAGCAGACATCATCATCTGCACTACTACTTGCCAACGAACGAGCAGTCGAATCATCATTAACTTTACCACTGGCCACTGCATGTTCTCAACTATTTGCACAAGCAGCAACCGTATCACAAACACTGGCAGTAAATGCTCTAAAGAAGACACGTCGCAAGGAGGCACTCTTTCTATCAAAAGAGGAAGATGAATATCGAAGTGAGGCTATAGTAGAGGCTGCCTTGTTAGATAAGGCAGCACTTGTTGAAGTTGGACTCGTAGCGTTGGTATTGCAAGGGGATACTCCCGGAGTAGTTGAATGTAGTGGTTTTGGTATGGGCGAAGGAGTACCCTCTGCCAAGACGAGTATGTCTTTCCAGCCACCACATACTATCTTTGAGGAACCATTGGCAAGAGGATCATGTCCACTGTTAGATGAAGCAAGTGGAGCGGGACATATTGATGGTAGTCTTAATGCTGGACGCTTTACATCCTCGGGTGGAGTGAAAGAGACAATCTCAACACGGTTCTGTCCTCGAATCTTGTCAGGATTGGACGATCTACTTCCTGGCGTTATGGGGACTAAGGCTAATGGTAGATATGTCGGTAGTATCCGATTAGAGGTTGCAATTGATACTGCCAATAATGCACCGGTTGATAACATCTCGATAGGAATGGCAACTAATACAAGTGTCGAAGGTTTGATTGATCTTGAAGACTATTTGGATAATGGTCAAGAGCAAAAGGCACCAGTTCTAATTCCAGCCTTGGATTCCAACACTGGTCGAAAAGTTGGTACCTTTGTTCTACTGCTCCATGTTTCAAGTAGGCGATTGCCAACGTCGCCGACATCGAATGATGATACTGTACCCTCTTCATCCTCGGGATTGGTATCAGTTGTAGGATTAGATACACTCACTTCCGAATTGGGATTGGCACCTTATATTGACAACGATACCCCTACACCCAACTCACAATTGGTAGCCTCTCCGCCGACACCGGATGGTATTCGTCGACGTCAGATTGCTACCATGGGTTCATTTGCTACTACGAAATATTTGGTGCATCAATCGAATATTCGTGAACAGAATGATAAGGCTCTGACTGAACGATATGAAAGGTATAATCAATCATTACAATCAGGACCGTCTATAGAGGTCACAGTTGTTGATGATGATGAGGAGAATCTTCCCTTATTTGAACGGCGCACACCTCGTCCATTCCGTCCAAGTAACTCAAGAGGCGATCCTCTATTGGCAGGCATTGGTTTCAATGTACACGTCCAATCTCTCTCATTGAATATACTAAATGATGGTCAATTGCCAGATCAGGCTGGAGTAACACACAGCGTTACGCACGGAGCACCTGCCGACCATGCCAAAGGATTTGGGGGTCAAGAAAAGGATGGCAAGTCAAGTAAGTCTGATGATCCAAAGGGTGGCTTAAAAAGATTAGAACTGAAGCGATTGGAAATTGCAAAGGAGTTGGAAGGTTATACCAATGGTCTTATTGTAAGTATACATTGTCTATGATTGCATCTGCTTACATATGTATATCACTCAACAATCTTCTTGCCATGCTGTTGTATCATTTTTCACACAGAACGCTGTCGGAGACCACTTCAAGTCTCGGGCACAAGCAACAGTTGCAAGACAACAATCGGGTGTTAAGGGTACTGGTAAGCCCTCTCGTCATATACCACCCAACTTACCTGCGATAACGCACTATCGTAGTAAGGCTATTGATTGTACACATCGATTGCACAGTCTAACGTGGGATATTGCGGTTAGAAGAGCAAATTGCTTCTCACAAGCGTTAGGGATTGCTGTCACATGTTACATGTCTAGCTTGAGTGACGGTGGCCCTGCAAGTAGAGGCAATGCAAGTATATGGGCACGCCATGGGTACTTGATAACGTTTGAAGGACTTTTAAGTGCTGTGGGCAAGGAGTTGGGAATGATTGAAGGTAAGACTGATGTATCATTTGTGAGATTTCTGTGTTTGTTTAGTATTCAAAACTATTCTACTAACGTATGTTCTGTTCTGCCGCATTTTAGATGCATCTGTTGCAATCTCTTTACTTCGATCTGTCAGTGTTGTTTTAGTATCAGATGATACCAGCTCAAGGCCTTCGTCTTCTAACAGTAGTACAAGAGTGCCCGTGCCATATTCACCTTACCTTAAGTGGGTACAACTAATCTCCAATGGATCACACTCAAAATCGCAATACCGTCTTGAAATTGGACTAGAACCATCCTACTATCAATCACGTGTTCCAGAGGAACTCAAGAATGGTGTACCAGTCCGATTCTTCCCAGTGTTATTTCAAGTTGGTGTTGACATAAGACAATGGGGTGCAAATGCCGGACGTAATGTCACTAGTCAAATCAAGGATGTTAAGGACAAGCCGCTGAAAAGTGTTAGCAATATAGAAAGTATTGGAGAGATAGATCAGGAAATGGATAATGGTGGGAGTATCCTGGATGATGGTGACGAAGATGATGATGGTGATTTAGAAACTGACAATGAAATCTTGTATGTCTTGAATGTTGAGGGGTATCGAAAGATTAATGCTTATGCACATTCTGTATACCCAACAGCACCAGGCGTCACTCTGGCATCAGCATCGCCTCCTGTGTTTGATATGATGGAGCAACAACAGCAGCAACAAGTTCAACCTTTACCAATCCATCCATCTCTAGTTTCCCTTAGTGAAGCAGTCAAGGCATCTGCAGGTAAAATGGAGCATTCAGTCCTTGACAGAGCAGCAACTGCATGTCATAAAATGGGTGGTGGGTCTACAGTCTTTTGCAAGAGTGGCAAAGATAGAACAGCTATGCAAGTCACCTTTAAGCAGGCTCAATTTGCACAGCGGTACATTGATAGAAAAGATTGCAGTGCTGTGTTGTTGGAAGATACTCCTATATCATATGATGAAGTATTTGCAAAGTCATCTCTCATGCGTAAACATGGGAATCGTATACCGATATGTGAGAAGAATGCAGGTGAACCAAAGTTTGCCTTCAATCCACTGCAAAGAAAGTTCATGCCTGAAATGTTAAGACCAGAGGCATCACTTTGTCAATGGAGCAAGCCAGAAACGTAGAAGAAAATATTGCACAGTATGAGGATGTTAGATAATAAAGACTAAGCCCCAAACTTTTAAAGAGTCAATGAATAAGCTTAATCGAAATCAGGTCATATACACTTAAATCAGACATCGAACTTGGTCATAACTAGGCATTTTTGTTTGTACAAGGGATATGGGCATGGTTGGTTACATACAGTCAGCCCTCTCTAAACTCCATTCGGAGCAGGGCCGCTTCAAAGTAGGCTATTCGCTCAATGATAGGGTTAATTTCGAGATAGGGTTATCTCGGTATCTTTTTATATAGCCTTAAATGACATTGGACAAGATTGAAGTCTGTTATAATACTTGAAGAGTGTCTAAGTCGACATCAAACCTTCTTTTGAGTTGTTAATAATTTCTGTATAGATACAGACCTACCAGAAAAGATACCAGTCATTTCTCAATTTTTGACATCGTTGAATTGTTGGCTCTGTCTCGAAGAACCACGCCCCATCTGTTGCAATTGAGTAGCGAGCCTCCTGTTTAATAATTGATAGCTGTGATTGCAATAATAGAGTTGTGTATGGTATCATATAAGTTGATGAAGCCTCCATATCCATTCTATACTTTATTGCAATAGGTACATCTTTTAAATAGGACATTAGTTCAATTCACCCATCACTTCATTCTCGTGAGACTGAAGAATATATCAACCCCTTCTCCCCCCTACACGACATTAATAAATAATAATACACAAGATATACAATGCAAACAATCGACCTCCAGGAAGATCTTGCAAGTATAGGCATAGGATGTTGTATCGATAATCTATCAGATGCAGTAGAATCGCCCATCATGAGGATAGAATATAAACAACAATCTCCTTCTCCTCATCCCAACGATACAAGTGGTACTAAACATCAGAGGGAGACATCAACTACACCACCACCCCGTCGACGAACTAGTATAACATCACGAATGTCAAATGGATTACGCCGTAGTTCGAAAGATTTAATGTCAAGCTTTACTAAAAGTTTACCATCCTCGCCTGCCATCAAAAAGAGACCACCAAAAAAGGCTGATGGTAGTAGTGGTGCTGTTGGCCATCAGACTATACCATCGACGACGGAGTGTGATAATAATAATAATAATAATGGTCATCAAATTAGTCTAAGTCCTCAATCAATATCTGCGGTCGAGGCTGCCAAGTTAGTGGCCGCTGAATTCTATGCCACCGAGCATAATGATGTTGGTCATAAACAATTCGATGAGTTGGTTACACTACCATCTTTACTTGATGCATCCCATCTTTATGTTAAGGGTGGTGTTCAATCGAATGAGGAGGATGAGGAGGATGTACGTACCCGAAACAGTGTGAATTCATGTGCAACTACGGCACGGAGCTCTCCACCTCCATCAGAGGAGGAGACATTAGGGTTGGAAGTTGGACATAGTGCCCAAGAATACTTGGAGGAATGTTTCTACACTGAGGTGAATGTATTGGATAGACAAAAGTTTAATGAAATTCCCGAGTTTTCCAAATCGGATTTCACAATTAAGGTGAGTATATTATATCTTTGTTTGGTTGTATGTATTTGTGATATATAATATGTTTGACACATGATGTGCACATTTCTCATGTATCTTGATTGCCATATCCACATCCATATTCTACAGCGCCATCTCGGTAAGGGAAGCTACTCTGATGTGTTTGAAGTAGTTGATGATGGTTCCCAGGCATTAACATCGGCACATCATGGCAATGGACGGTTGACGAACCACCCATCCTCAGGAGCTTCCCTTGCAGCTCTGCAACGTCGACCCTCGAGAGGTTCCAGGAGGGCAACACATGCCTCATCTATCACGGTAGCAACACTATCAAGGCCTACCCCTGTTAGCGATCAACGAAGAGTCCTTGCTATGAAATGTTTACGTCCACAGATTCGATCTGATGTGGATCAGTTCACAATCGGTGCCGAGGATTTGGTGCACGAGACCGCCATATTGGCGAACTTGAGCCATCCAAACATTATCAAGTTGTATGGCCGTTCATCTGGTAGTCTAACGAATGCTTTCCGGACGAATGATGGATACTTCATTCTCCTGGACAAGCTAGATGAAACATTACATGATCGTATTGAAATGTGGAAACGACCAGATAGTTTATGCCATCAAGGTCCAACATCGGAACAAATTAATGTAGCACATACTATCTCCAAGGCCATGTGTTACCTCCACTCCAAGAAGATCATGTTCCGAGATTTAAAGCCAGATAATGTCGGGTTTGATTCGAATGGGGTGCTTAAGCTTTTTGATTTTGGCTTTGCTATTGGCTTGCCAGAAAAGAAGTGTCACTCTCGAAACGGAATTGTTGAACCAGGCAAGATATTCGATAGGTGTGGCACACCTCGATACATGAGCCCAGAAAATGGACTGCACAAAGGATACACCCTCTCGGCCGACGTTTACTCGTTCGGCATCTTGCTCTGGGAGATTTGTGCATTAGCCAAACCCTTTGCATCTTTCAAGAGTGCTACTCACTTTGAAGCGGCAGTCTTTGAGGGGGGTGAACGTCCCATGGTCGATTCATCGTGGCCTAAGCACATTAGGCATCTGATGATCAAGTGTTGGTCCACTGATGCAACTTCAAGACCATCAATTACAGATGTAGTGTCTACCCTATCTTTGCCATTGTCAACAAATGGAACGAACACAGAAGATCCGAGTCAGCCTAACCTTAAGAGGCGGACTAACCAAACAAGAAGGAGAATGTCGGCAAGTATTGTTGGATGGTAAATATTAGAAGTAATAGAAATGAATACCAACAGTCATCATATATAGAGAATGATCTATTGGTATCTAGACTGAACATTTTGTAGAGGAATAAGCAAGCGAATAGATTGGACTGTTTGTTTGTGTACAGTTATGTCTGAAAACTTTTCCAATGAAGAACCAATAGAAGATTACTATTTGTCTGTTTGTGTATCTGTTTATATACGTTTGTGTGAAATAATGTGGTGTAGGAAGACTTGTTAATAATTAATCAAGTGATAGATATCAGTAGCTTTGACGAGTGTACTCGTCTGTATCATTCAAATGAAAGTACCACATTCTCTTGTTATAGGGCTAATAATAGCAAGGCTATGGTTATTAGTCTTAAAATATATGGAGTTGTGGAGTCACAATTCCCTAATTAGCAACCGCCTTCAGTCATTCAACATTGGTGCAATTAGCCTTAAATCATTGGCGTTAGAAGGCTTGCCTTCGCCGTCTAAGAGGCAGAAGAGATGAGGGTGTACTTCTATTGCAATGGTGATTGTGTTGGTATGAGTTAGGTTGAATAATAGGCCGTAGCCTTTGAAGTAATTGATCGATTACGATGAAGAGCTCCTTCACCTCCTCAACCGACACAACACCAACGGCAATGGATGATGATGATGATAACGATATCCAAACAACAGAGCATCTAAACTACTGCTCAGATAATTCTACTGAGCAACATCCAGCACATACTCGTCGTCAATCAGTAAGATCAAGGATTATGAAACATATACAACTACAACAACAAGAAAAGAAGAGGCGTAGTACGATAGATGACCAAAGAGAGATAGCGGAACTTAAAGCCTTAATATCCGGTCTTTCTATTGCATTAGAGGAGAGCAAATTACAAAATGATGAGCTTACATCCAAGCTCCGTAAGGTGGAAGAGGAGTTGCGGCAATATAAATCAAAGTCAAAAACGGTATCATTACCTACACTACCACAAGATGATGATGAGAAGGTACCATCCAAACTCAATAAGACAGAAGAAAAGTTATTGCAATATAAATCATTATGTGAAGATGAGAAGAAGGGCGAAGAAGTAGATGCACCACCAGCAGTTATATTATCGCTGAACAAGCCAAAGAATCATGTCAAGAACAACATACTTTTGGCAAGAGACATAGTAGCTCTTGAGGTCGGATATAATGCCCAAGAACATTTGGAGGATTCATTTCAAATGGAGGTGAATGTATTGAATAGACAAAAGTTTAATGAAATTCCCGAGTTTTCTAAATCGGATCTTACAATTAGTGTGAGTGACGTTTATCAAATTTTGAACATATGATATGCACATTATTACTATACTAATCTCAAACCTCTCATCTATACACCATAGCATCATATTGGTATGGGAAGTTACAGTGATGTGTTTGAAGTAGTGCTGAACGATCCCAATCTACTTCGTCACAAGGTTATGAAGAAAGATACGGCAGACAAGCCGCGTCGTCCCTCAAGGAGGGCGACGACCCTTTCCTCATCCATGACAACAGCTACACTTTCAAGGCCTCTTCCCGTTAGTAAGCGTGAGCACAGAGCTTTTGCCATGAAATGTTTACGTCCACAGATTCGATCTGATGAAGAACAGTTTAGAATCGGTGCGGAAGATTTGGTACATGAGACTGCTATATTGGCCAACTTGAGCCATCCAAACATTATCAAGTTGTATGGCCGCGCATCTGGAAGTCTCACCGATGCTTTCCGGACAAATGATGGGTACTTCATTCTCCTGGATAAGTTGGAATGTACTCTGCTTGATCGTATTGACACATGGTTGAAGCAGCCCGACTCAATCACTGGTCCCAGCGTTAACCCAGAGCAGCTCGATGTAGCATACTCCATAGCCAATGCAATGTCTTACCTCCACTCTAAGAAGATTATATTTCGTGATCTAAAGCCTGAAAATGTCGGCTTTGACTCGAATGGCATGCTTAAGCTCTTCGATTTTGGCTTTGCTGTCGTATGTCTTGATGAAGTCTTTGAAAAAGTTGGTACACCTCGGTACATGGCCCCAGAGAATGCACTTGAAACTGGATATAGCCTGCCAGCCGATGTGTACTCGTTCGGTATCTTGCTATGGGAAATTTGTGCATTGAACAAGCCTTTCACGTCAATTAAAACATCTGAAGAATTTGAGAAATTAGTATGCTCTCAAGGAAAACGCCCTGCAGTATCTCCTTATTGGCCACAACCTTTCAAGAAACTCATGAAGGATTGTTGGTCTAGTGACCCAGCTGCAAGGCCACTCATGTCAGACGTAGTGTCTACTCTATCTTCGTCTACAACGACTAAAGATGATAAGAAGAAAATACCCCCAAGAAGAATCTTGAAAAACAGGCTCTCAAGTAGTTTCATTGGGTTGTAAATCTAGGTCTAAGTCAGTCCAGCTCTGGTTGATTTGGATCTAGGAAGAAATTTTGTGGGTGCTAAGATATCTCTAGTGTGTCTAAGGGAATTGACCATATATAGAGAACCCAACCAGTTTTGTTTTTTGTATGTACATAGTGTAATCGATGAAGTAAAGATTTGCTACTATGGTCTATCCACTCTTCTAATATACTAGTATTGATGTGACTACTACGGCTTGAGCAAATCGTTTATATTGGCTGAGAAAAACTTGCTTCTGACTTTCTGTTGATATTCTTTGTACTCCTCTTGATATGTTTCAATTAACTTTGCTTCCTCGAAATCTGACTTTATGTCAAGTATCAAGAATAGGACTGCCGTCAATAGTAATCTTATAACTGAATCAGTGAGTATACTTAATCCTACCATACCAAATAAGAGTCCAGCATACATTGGGTGTCTCATATATTGGAAGATTCCATAAGTGATTAAAGAGCCTCTTTGCACTGGCACAGGCCAAGGAGTTAGGTTAATATCAAGATCTGCGGCAGTTTTGTATACAATTACCAATCCTGATAGAATCATTAATATGCCAAGTATATGAATAAATGTATCACCGAGAAATGGCAAGCCTCCGCTAAAGAAAAATGAATACAGTGATGTGGAGGAAAGATCAACACTTTTAGATTTGCAACAAGTATCTTACATTGCTATGAGAAACAGCACGCCGAATTGGGCAACGACATATTGTTCACCGCGTTCTCCCACTGTTCCCTATGGTATATTATCAAAGAAGGTATGATGTTCATAAGATCATTGACCGATGATGTTGAAAATCATTATTCCTACAAACTATATGCTCACCTCTAATATGTTTTCCATTAAATCTTCGGGAGATGGAAGAGATGATATGAATGTGTCCAAGTTGATACTACTAACTTTATCCAATCCATCCTTCTTCTCTTCCAAAGCAAGTAAGCTCATTGGGTTGATGATACCATGACATTTTGGTTTTATCATCAAGTTATGTGGTGATACAAAAGCAGATGACTTATAGGGGGACGAATACGCTAATATTAATGAACTCAATGAGTGTATGTATACCAGTTAGCATGTTAGTAGGATATTTTAGAAGAAGAGGCAAGATGCACAAGAAGATGTCATTGAGAGAAAAAAAGATATTTTTTGAAGTGGTATCCTCCTTGCCTAGATATACTCTCTTCATATCATCATACCACCAATCTATCTAAGGAAGAGCTAAGTGTGCTTTCATTGGCTAATCTATATTCAATTTTGCCAATTGATCTCTTAGGAGAATACTACATACCTTTGTTAAACAGCCAGGATACTTACAGTACCTAGGTGCATAGGATGTTCGTTGTGGTATCCATTATATTATCAAGTCAAGGACAACGATGAAGATTCAAAGGTTGCTTTGTTGATACAGCCAGGTGTGATACTTTAAGAGAGACTACTGCTAGTAACAAGTGCCGCAGAGTGTTGCCCTCCGCCACTCACATACTCAATCTTGTATGTGCTTGCTGCACCTTGAGACTTCTTCATTTTCGCCTCGAGCTTCTTGGGCATTAGAACATCAGCTTCATCTTTCCCTTGTCCGCATGCACCCATTGTCCCGAACCCCCATGAATATGCATCTCCATTTTTCGTTAAAGCAAGGGCGTGTGTTGAGCCACAAGATATCTGAACAATTTCAGGTTGATCTTCCTCCACAATGTCATTCAAGATGATTGAGTTCTCCTTCGGATTAGAAACTTTACCTCTATTAGACTCATAAACAAGAGGCACTCTGCAAGGGACGTTCTCGCCATAACCTGTATCAGGCTCCTCCAAAGTGATGCCAAGCTGCCCATAGTCACCACGACCACATGAATACAACTCTTTTCCTGTCTTGTCAACAAAGCAGGAGAATTGCAATCCTCCTTCAACCTTGGCAATATCCTTGCCTTCAAAAAACTTGATCTTTGTTAACACCTGTCTATTCTCAATGTCTCCGAGACCAAGTTGTCCATACTGATTCAATCCAGTAGAGTAAACACTAAGACCATTCTCACGTGTCACGGCCAACAAATGATATCCTCCACAGGAAATTGACAATACAGTTTGCTTGAAATTCAATGGTGGCAAGGGCGTCATAAACTTACTCTTAACAATCTCCATGGGCGTCTTCTTATCAAGCTTTGGTACCGTCCGTCCCAATTCACCACACTCCCCTGGGCCGAACGTGACAATGGAATCATCTTCCAATAAGACAGCGGCAAAACTCCCACCGGCGGATATATCCTTTGCCTTCTTTCGAAGGTCCACTAAATGGGCAGGATAATCTTGATTACCTCGTGGAGGTTGATAATACTTTGGATCATCATCTTCCTCCAAGGCATTCATATCTTTAAACCCCGTAGATTTTCGTGTATCATCCTTCGGAGGCATGGGACGGAATAACCGTCCTTCATTATCTTTACATCCACCCCAATGGTAGACATTACCTGTCGTACTTAATGCCAAGGAAACAGTATCTCCAGCGGCAACTTGAGTAATAACTTCATCCTTTCGTTTATCAAATTTGATAAGTTGATTATTACCATCCATCATCTCAGGTGTCCTACCATTCGGACCAAACTCCGAGGGATAAAATCCCGTAATAGCCGAAGAGGGTAATGCACCATCTTCATTCACTTCTCCGGCATTATATCCCAATGATCCTTCATCGTTACAGCCAAATGTAAATACTTTACCACTATCATCCACGGCTACTGAATGTAATCCACCACAGGCTACTTGACTTATATTCTTACCACGTAATCCAGCTAAGATACGTGGTCGTCTTGCCTCTGTCACACTCTCGCCACAACCAAGTTGACCACAATCACCTTGACCAAAAACGACAATATCACCATAGGCACGATCATAACGTTGACGTATTTTTTCAACTTGTAATAAATAATTATTTACTATACCATCATAAAACGCATCATTGGGTATGTTGCTTGATGATAATTGTTGTTGTGCCCATTGATTTAAATTATAATTCAATTTTGCCATTGCTATGCAATATTGTTTTTGACGTGCTGCACGCTATAGTTATTTAGATATATTAAGAAGTAAAGTTAGACAAGTTATAATATAAGCGTTTATAGGTGTGCAATATAGTATATCACAAAAACTTACACCTTTTGTAGCAGTTGCACTGTGTGAGAGTTGTGAAGGATTATTGCCATTGCTGCTACCTCCACTCGCCGCCGTAGCCGATAGACCCAACCGTCCACCATCAGTTTTTAAACCCTTAGCAAACGGTTCTGCTGCTGTATCATCGTCATCTGCCTGCTTACGCTTCACCATGTTAATTGTTAGATAGTGTAGTACTCCAAGTAGGTTAGCCTGTGATTGTTATTTTTTATTTTATGATTTTAAGGAAACTTACACGTGTAAGCATATGCCTTACTTTTTTATGCATACGATAGCAATTGCAAACCACACGATGAATGACGTCCCTACTCATTAGCACTAGAGTACATGTATATATACGTAGTTAGTAGGGTGGTTGACGTATATCATCGTTCATCGGATAGTATTAGTAGTGTTGATTTATCGGGTGGTTAGAAATTTGAGCACATCATATGCACATTAAAGTTTAGATAACTTTTTTTGCAATAGCGCTTTCACAGAACAATTGCAAATCATATTATATACAGCTATCGCCGCTAATTGGTATCAGTATATCACACTGCAAAAGGTATATGCTTCAGTAGTAGAACTATTATACATTAGTTGCTATAATACCACCGCCACACACATAGGCTACGAAAGTTCATTGGCCTTCTCGTAGGTACTCTCATAGAAATTTGGCATATAAGGATGATGCCGAACTCAAATGCAATTATGAGAACTCACCAATCAATAACGGCTATAATGATGAGGAGAAGTAGTATCACAACATCAAAGATTACAAATAGAAGAACAACGATAGAAGAGTTAATTAGATCAACGACTTCTCATAGTAGAACAATATATAACCATAATATTAGCGGAATGTCAGTAGTAGCAAATAATAGCCTTCTCGATACAATATCAACATCATCTCCTACTTCGACTGCACAATCAATAAACAAAATGGTGAAGATTAAAAAGGTGTCACCGTTACCATTGATGAACTCTACTAGTTTATCGTCATCAACAACATCGTCGTTGTCATCACATAATAACAACTACTCGTTGTCAAATGTACAGCAGTCATCAACTTTCACATCATTATCTCAAAAGCTATCATGTACATTCTACTCAACCATGGCATTTACACAAAGCAAAAGTAGTAACACAGTACTATTTTCAAATCAAAGTGAATCATTAACATCATTAACATCTCAAGATACAACTCGTGTAACATTAACTACTCTCCCTGCTAAATCTTCTCCATCAACAACATTCACTACTCGATACAACTCAACATCAACAACAGCAGATCAAAAAGAAGAACAAGAGGAAAGTGACGGAGCAATGGATGACGAGTATGGAACAATGAATGCATCAGGATTAACATTCACATATCCAAATGGACCATATCATTTAGAAAGTTTTGGCACATTAGGACATACTGGACCATCACCTGCCACATCTACCCTACCACGAGGCATATTAAACCCAGCCTATCTAAATTATAAAACATACGGCACGTTAAATGCACAGCGAGATAATGTATTGGTAATTTGTCATGCATTAACTGGCAATGCAAGTTTAGAAGCATGGTGGGGTGATTTATTAGGATCGGGTAGAGCATTTGATACTGATCAATACTTTATAGTTTGTTGTAATATCTTGGGTAGTTGTTATGGTAGTGTTAGTCCATCTAGTTTACGACCTGGGTATGAGAATGATAACGATGGTAATGAGAATAGTATTCCTGAGAATATACCAAGAGATAAGAATAATCGTGCTATATATGGGTATGATTTTCCAGATGTTAGTGTACGAGATACAGTACGGCTACAGTTATTGTTACTGAAGCATGAATTGAAGATATCATCCATCAAGTGTGTCATTGGTGGGAGCTTTGGTGGGATGCAGGCTATGGAATATTGTGTCATGGCAGGTGCCACACGACATATATCCAATGGTGGTACTGTTGATAAAGGGGGTAGTGTTTGGCCTCAGCCTGTCCGGATGAGGAGGAATAGTAATGGTGTAAGTAATGGCGGTGGTAGTGGTAATGACGGAGGCGTACCATATGGTATTGGAGAATTTGTTACACAACGGAATGGACGGATAGAACCATTTGTTCGATCGGCAGTACCAATAGCATGTGGTGCAGCCCATACTGCATGGCAGATTAGTATCAGTGAGACACAACGTCAAGCGATATATGCTGATGTAAAGTGGAACAATGGACGGTATGATCCACATGATCCACCAACTAGTGGATTATCAGTGGCACGTCAAGTGGCCATGGTATCATATCGTACGCCATTGGGATATCATAAAAAGTTTGGCAGGGCATTAACAAATGAAAGTGGACCAAGCTATGGTAGTAAGGCTCCATGGCAAGTCAAGAGTTACCTAGAGTATCAGGGTAAGAAGTTCTTGGATAGGTTTGATCCGGTAACATATGTCAAATTGACAGAACAGATGGATTCACATGATATTGGAAGAGGCCGTGGATCTATCGAGGAGGTATTGAATCATGTTGAGATACCTGTTTGTGTTTTGGGGATTGACTCTGATGTTTTGTATCCACTTAGAGAGCAGGAGGAGATGGTTCAAGCTATGCCTAATGCAGAATTGAAGATTATCCATAGTGATGCAGGTCATGATGGTTTCTTACTGGAACAGGATCAGGTTGCAGCACACATAAAGAGCTTCTTGTATAGCCATGATTAAGGAGGAGATTTTGTTGGGGGTAAAACAATGTAAATAGAATAGAATCAGCTACTTTACAATCACAATCAGTGTGTTTCATCTAGTGTATCAAACAGGTCGAGAAGGAATCTCCATAAGTACAAAGGTCAATGGTCTATTCGTATGTAATCTGACCAGTCCAGAACTCATCGTTATCAAAGGACACCTTCCTCTCGGCTTCATGTTTCAGGGCATCAAGATCGACACTCCATAAGTTGGCATATGTTACAACACCACTCTCATACGTCTTTGTAGAGTTGTCAGTGACAACAATAGCCTTGGAGATCGTAAAAGGTTTGAGCTTTAGCTTATCGGTATCCTCAGATTGCTTCACTTCGACTGACAACTTCTCCAGCAACTCCACGGCTTCAGCCTCTCGACGAAACCTGATCATATCAGACTTGGAATAGTACAATGAAGGAATATCTTTTCGTAAAGTACGAGGACGGCTGTATGTCCTAGGAGAAGATGTTGTCCAACTTACTCGTCTAGTTGTATCACTAGGCACATACATGCTTGAACGTGGAGAAGAGGGAGAGAAGATGTTGTGCTTCCTGAATGCAAGTGGAAGCTGATCAATGGTAATCTGATCATCATCGGGTGTGGCTAAATACTTCATTGTCTTTCGAACACTAAACATGTTGATATGCAGTAGTAGTATGATAGAGTGATACAATAAATTATGAGCTAAGTAGCTATCAAAAGAGAAGAGGGTGGATTTTAGGATACCGGTACAAAGTTTCAATAGCAAGCCTCATAATTCATAATTCATAATCATAATCTGCCACACAACAGTAAACAGGAGAAGACTATCACCCACTCATTTGATCATTGCTTTCATATCCTATAACCTGCAAGTGGTAAACAGGTAAGATTAGATCTTGTGTTTGTAATGCATTGTTTATTTTGTGAGCAGCTTCTGATGGGGCGGGCACAACTCTCCTCTCCAACTGTAGTACGAGTTTGTTGGTATCTCAAATAGACTCATGTGTTTGTCTGCCTTGTTGGATACATATATAATTGCAGTATAAAGGTTCTACGACGTTTTGGGTGGTTGGTATGCGGTCTTGATCTTCACATGTTTATCTATAATCAGTATCAGATTAATCTACTTTTATATCTATCCGGTATCCTGTTTGATATTGTTTAATACATTGCATCTAATATCAAACACTTTATCACCCATTATAGCACACATTTATACTATCATGAAGATCAATACCATTGCTTTAGTCATTATCTTGTCATCGACTGTTGCAAATGTTCAGTCGACAAAACAATGCATTATTTGTAAAAATGGAATTACAACAACCTTTATGCCTCGCGCTGAGATCGGTGACACCTCGACCTGTAAGCAAATCGTTCAGAATGCTGCTATGTTTGATACCGATTCTGATATGTGCCAGGCTTTGTTGGATGTCGAGGACGTCTGCTGTCCTTTCAATCCGTGCAAATTTTGTGTTGATCAAGTAGTTACTGCTAATGAAGATACCTCTGAGACTGGTTGTGGAGAGCTACTTGAGCTTGCCACACTATTCGAATTAGAATCTAACGTTTGTGACGAATTGAAGAAGGCTGAATTGACTTGCTGCCCCAAGACCGAGGATGAGCTACTTGATGAGGAGGATGAACTATTCGAGGAGGATACCTCTGTTGGACGACCTCCTGATTCGCAGCCCTCTGCTCCATTGGTAAATCCGATTTTGAGCGAGGCTCAAGCTTCTAATCCTTCCTCTTCTTCATCTATGATCTCGTCGGTGTTGGTTGTGTCTAGTTTGGTGATGTTTGCCTTTTTTTGATGATGTAGATGTAGAGAGTAGAACACGAACCTATCTTTTTGAAAGATGAGTTGTAAGAGATGAACGAGTGACACCCGCAGACCGTGGAAGAACAACTGAGTAGACGATGTAGTATATTCTAAGATATTCTTTTGCTCTCACTATTATATGCTGTAACACAGCATGGACTGCATCAATGCATCTTTTGGTGAGGGATCAGTTAATGCGGTATCCTCCAGATAATAATACATGAAGCCTATGTGTTTGCAAGCTCTAGTTATATTATATGTGGTAAGCTTGATATGATATTGGCGTTGCAATCAGCGCATACTATCCTTAGATTCAGAAGTATCTTCTTTCACTTGATGTTGAGAAGATGATTCGGTATCCTACTCTGTTTGTGGAGCATGGTAATATCTCTACCTTTTATGAGATATACTTTTAGAGATCACTCGCACAAAATGACATAATAGCTCGATGCAATGAAGAAAACAGGCCAAAGAAGTAGCTCAGCCACATACATCCAACCTAAGAAACCACTACTAACCGACAGGCAGAGCCAGCGATGTTTTCGAGACGTATCTTCTAAAGATGGAGTAAACTCTTGCTCAACTTTCGAGTATCTTTGCTTCTGTTGTGGAGATTCCTCTTCCATCCACACTACTTCTTCTGTGACATCTTCTAGTGTTGACTTCCCTGACTTGCTAGTTCGCCAACATCTTGGTATGCGAATACTAGGTTTCAGAGCATCTACAGGCACATTAAACTTGCCATCTCGAATATACTCATCTGCTGTCGAGCCGTCCACCGGCTCGCTCTCATCTTCACTTGTGAGCTTAATTGTCTCCAATTCTACTTTGATGATTCCCCAAATAGTTCGCCGTAGGACTTCAAGTGTAGCCAGTAATACAAACGACCAGCCATGTGCCTTATCAACAAATGTCACTTGCATAGAGCCATCTATTGCTGATACTCGATATGCTGGAATGAAGCCCATCATCCAACAAAATCTCAACATAGCATTGATAAACAATGCTCTCCTATAGAATGAATCATCATCAAACAACCGCTTTGGCCGAAAGCGTACTTGTTCAAATGTATCTCGTATACATCGACATAGAATTGCAATGCGTGACGTTCCTGCTGCATAATGACGGGTTGCTCGAGGCATTATGACAAGTAACTCCCAATCTATGAAAACATCCCATATGATTTGATATATTGTTGCGGCAACAAATGCCCATATCCACCATTCATTACGATGACCCGCAGCATGAGTCATTCCATATTGAACAACCAAACCGGCAGTGAGATACTTGAAAGCATTTCCCAAGTATGGCCATCGTTTTCCTGTGTCATAAGCTTGACGTAGCGATTGGAAAAACTTGGTGTACAATGGCACAATACTCAGTATTGGGAGAACGATGCCATGCAATATCCAGGATTCAGATACAATGTACCCAGCCTTGTTCAAACTATACTTTCCCGATAATAGACCCCACCAAGCAATAAAGTAATAAAACAAGGCATATAGTATATCTCCTATTGGTCTCACTAATGATGTCAAAATGTCAGCCACAAAGGCATCTCTAAATCTCACAGGCTTGAAGGGTGAAAGAATCGTTCCTTGTATTAATGTTTTGTAGAACCTTCTTCTCTGCCGCGGAGGTATCACTGCTCGGATAATGAGTGGAGTTATGAAGAACAAAGGAAGAATCTTCGGCGGTACTTGCGGTGGAGTAAAGTTGTACCTGCTTGTATTCTTAGGAGTAGCATCCGATGAGGTTTCTTCTTCACTTTGTGCTTCCTTTCTATAAAAATCTTTCATCAGTATAACAAACATGTGAAAGTTAAATATAACTGGTAGAGACATATCCATTGCTGCACCCAACACACTCGGTGCGCTTGGTGCATACTCTAAATCATACAACTCCTTTCTTGCTGCGGTTCCTGTTGTTGAATCATCTCCGCCGGCTCTTGAAACCTCGTCATCAACAGGAAGTGGAGGTGCACGCAATGGTTTTCTAACAACTAGCATGTCTATTCCTTTCAGTGCCGTATCTCTAATGAATACAGAACCTCGTATTAAACGTGAATCTTCTGAATTGAACCGTGATCGGAAAGCAGGTGAATTTGGTGCTGAACTAGGCTGACCTTCTTCTGTAGGAGACTCTATCATTAACGGTTGTCGTTCTACATTTGCTCTGTCTAAATCCAATCCTTCAAGGGATGATAAACTTCTAGAATGAGCTGAAGATGGTTTCGTCATAGCTCCTCCAGCGGCTGCATCTGCGTCATCACCATGAAGAGGTGATATTTGATTTGTACTCTCATTATTGAGCGGTTGTGATATGGTAAGGTTTGAGTTATCATCAGTCCCCAATTCATCTACGTTAATCCCCAATTCCTCAATATTGATATTATCTTCACCCTGCATACTACTCTTTATCCTCACTTCATGTGGAGTTCCCGGCAAGAATATTAATTCATCACACGCAACACCATTTCTACGCCATACTCTTAAACTATATGCAGCACAGAATAATGCCCATGCCAACATAGCCGGACCTCTATAACATCTTAATGAAGTTGCTAAATCATCTTCTTCTATAATGTCTTGATCTATTATCGAATCTGCATCATAATCCCAAAATTCATCAATTTCTTTATTATCATATATTACCTTGTTGTCAAATATTTTAAAGTGTGTAATATTGTGTGAGGTAGTAGATGTTGAACTATTGTTGCTGTTGTTTGTTACATTGCTCGACATTTTATCAAAGTTATGTTGCAATATTGGTTGTGGTGGTGATATGAATATATCATATATTGCTAAACATGCTAGTACGAATAATGCAGTAGCTTTAGGTTTGAGCTGTATAATATATTGAGGGTTACATGGATAGTATGAGACGAGATAGCAAAGTCTATTCAGTTGCAAAATCGAACACAAGTTGTGTTTTATACTTACAATTCTCTCGGATACAACAAATGAGCCAACCGCGGCGATAATTGGCATTAACATCTTTAGTCTGATATTATTTTATGTGAACTATTCCAACCAAAGAATCAAGACTATATATGCCTGAATGCATATCTCAACGGGAGTTGGTTTATGGTGCTGTCAGCTTTATGTATGTCACATCGACGGTATCTTAGGTAAGGGCTGATTAAAAGGTACTAAATATGTAAATTTACAACGGGGGACATAAAGCTTTTAGCTGCTAAAAGCTTTATGTCTATAAGTAATATGTGTCGTATTAGATTATTTGGCATTAGCAGCGAAGTATTTATTCCACCTGTAATATTTATACATAAAAATCACTTAAAAATGAAACATAAATGCACGTATCAATGGTGGCCACTTCTTCCCTCTACTACTACGTAGATAATCGTGATGTAGTAATGATATATACACCAATATATCTATATTAGATACGATACATCGTGATGGTGCCGAATTTCCTGTTGTCATCTTATTTATTACACAAGAATACCCCAAAGTTACTACTTCATAAATTGCAATCGAGATGCAGCTTTAACATTTAACATATCATACGATATATAAACAATCACAAGTATGATATCACTGTCGTGTTCCGCTCGATAATGAGATATATTATATGTTAGTATCGTCTGACGTTTGGGGTCGATAATGGGCCGGCACGCGATGATATGAAACCATAATAATATATCAACGTCTCCCGATTCATCTCCCGATTATTCTACTACCCACACGACCTTTACTATGATAATACCCCGTTGACAACATCAGCAAATAACAATGAAAGTTTACAATTAATACAAGTAACATGCATCGGCGGGTTGAGGAGCTATGCGGTGTATTTAAAGTTTGCTTATCAAGTGTTTGGGTATCAAACGAGGAAAAGGGAATACTTAAACAAATAAATGATGTGTAATATGATAGCAACAATCGTATCGAAACGGGGTATATACCGTAGTACTTGAAACGATATGTATCGCTTGAAGAAGATGGATTAAAGATATTATTGGATGGTACTGACAATACAGATTCAAAGATTTAGTATAAAGATATGGGATGATTTAGATTCTTTGGAACGGCAAACAAATTAGAGTACATTTGA